>JACCDO010500694.1_pt1 | contig 11873 bp, 10 predicted proteins | sample 7446101 | NCBI WGS metagenome assembly JACCDO01 (sample SAMN15323440, study PRJNA562643) | freshwater metagenome | isolation source: river surface water | place: USA:Blue River Watershed | collected 2017-08-16 | reverse complement strand
TTCTCATACACCTTCACTTCACCCCATTTCCCCAACAACTCCATCATCTCCTCTTTGGAGACCAATCCTTCATTACTGTACGAGATAAAGATATAAGTGGATTGGATGTTCTTGACCATATTTTCGAATGCCGCTTTGACGCTCTTCTTCTGGCAAAAGGGAGAGATGTAAGATGTGACTGGGATCCCCGTTTTCCCCTTGATCTCAGGATGTCCCTCATACATCCCAATCATATTCAAAACAAAATAGTTCTTCGAGTATTGGCGCTCGTTATAAGGTGGATCGAGGTAGACAACATCCATCCCCTCTGAAAGGGTCGGAGTGGGGTTCTCCGCGGAAACCGAGATACATCTGGATCCGGCTGCCGCCTTAACCCGATTCCTGTGAATCGGCGCAATCTCCAGCTTCTTCAGAGCTTTCGCTTTGAAATTTTTCAGATAACATCCATATACAGCAGGGATGTTACTATATTGATCGGCGGAGACAATCAGCGATGCCAAGAGGAAGTTGTAGTCATTCTCCGGGATCTCGGGCTTCCACAACTCAATCTGCCGGCGAAAGCCATCAATCGTCATTGCATTTTCGACGGTATAGAACATCCGCTCGCATCCGTCATATGGAGCATAGTTTTTGGTAATAAACCCGGCACACTTGAGGCTTTCAATATTCCCATTGAGATAGTGGATCTTTGCTTCAATCGCGTCATTGTAGACGGCGCTATTCATCGCGCGGCAGATGATAAAGCTGTAGAGTTCCATATCATTGGAGATCACTTTGGCCCGATCATTTCGGAGATAGTAGCTGATAATCCCGGTTCCGGCAAAGAGGTCTCCCACGGTGTGACCTTCCAAACTGGGGTAACCGGTAAAGTCGAGGATCGAGCTCTTGATAAAATCATAGAGTTGATGCTTGGAGCCGATGTAGTTGAGGCGGGAGATCTTTGCCTCTGCCTTTGCCTCTGTCTCTGCCTCTGTTTCCGCCATTGGATGGATAAAGATGCAATCGTTACTCTCTCTTCGGATATTTCCTTTAGACCGGGTTATAATAGATGGATCAAAAGAGAGGATGAACAAAATAGAAAAAGGGCTTTGCTATTTTGATAAAGAGTCGATAAGAGAGTAGAGTAGTAAGATCACATACAAAAGATCATCATCGAGAAATTGAGAAAAGATGCCGTATTACGCCGTTCACAAGGGGAGGAGCAGCCCCAATGTATACAACACGTGGCCCGAGTGCAAGAGAGAGGTAGATGGTTTGGTGGGTGCCGTGTACAAGAAGTTTGATACGATGGAGGAGGCGCAGCAGTTTATGAAGCAAGGATTCGCAGCGGGGAGCAAGCCGAAGGGCCTGATTCGGCACGAGAAGTATGAGTCCGACAACAAGGATGAGATTGACGCCGTCTTGAACGCTCCAGATGCGCATCGCAATATCATTGCCTACACGGACGGGAGCTGCATTCGCCAAGATGGCCGCGTTTATTGCGGCTATGGGATTGTGATCCCGGATCTAAACGTCAAGATCTCGGAACCGCTCAATGACACGAAGCTGACGAACAATCGAGCGGAGATGCGAGCGATTCTTCACGCGATTGAGATCATCCCGGATGAGATGAAGGCGACGAAGCGGATTTGCATTTTTACGGACTCGCAGTATTGCAAGTATATCTTTCAGGGGACGGGGGAGAGGTACGAGCGGGATGGCTTTATGAAGAGGGGAGAGGATGGCCAGAGGGAAGAGGTCCCCAACAAGGATATGATCAAGACGGCGCTTAGCTATCTGCGGGCGTTTGAGATTGCGATTTTGAAGGTCAGGGCGCATACGGGGGCGGCGGATGTGCACTCGAGCTACAATGATATGGCGGATCAGCTGGCCAACAAGGGAGCGTTTAAGATGAAGCCGGGTACAAAAGCCGCAGGCCCATCGACGCTCATCGAGAGCCTCAAAGCAGGAAGTGCTCCTCGATGCTTGGATGATGGTGCGGCAGCCGCCGGTCCTCCGCTTCTTCCTCTTCCCTTCCCAAAGAAGACAGCCCCCGTCGTCTCATCCACAGGAGAGTTTGATAATAGTTATCGATACAACGAGAAGAGCGATTGGCGGGAAGAGGAGAAGAAGAAGTTTGCCAATAAGACGAAGTTAAGCGATGTTTTCCACTTCACGGATGACGATGAGGATGATCAACCGGATGCAGTGAGCGAGCCGATCCCTAAGCCGGGTATTTCAGTGACGAAGCCGAAGGTAACGGCCAAGGCGAAGCCCAAGACGTTTACCAATAAGCCTCTTTCGGACTTCATCAGCTTTGAACCATCGTCCTCAGAGAGCTCCAAGAAGAGTTCTGGATCATCTAGATCTAAGACATCGAGTATCAGCAGCTTCTTTACAGATGATGACTGATACTGACCCTAAGCAACCATTTCAATCATACCGATATAGTTATATACATCTCCCATATTTCTTTCATACATCTTTACCATAACACTATCATCTTCATAATATGTAATCACATAGACCTTATTTCCTTCATTGTAGGTTTGAAGAGACCGGATTTCTTTTAGCTCCATCTCTTTGAGCTCTCCCTTTTCGCTTGCGACTGCAGACTCCCTAACCTGTTCCATTTTCACGCATATATCTACCTATAACCGATACTATATTTCATCCAAAATATAGTATCTTATCATTGCCTATATAAAGGTTTTCCGACAAGTATATAAATATGCCTCTTTTTAGGAGGCACCCCTCTAATCATCGCGGGAGAGGGCGAGATAGAGACAGAGGGCGAATGCGAGAAGGTTGACACAACCTTGCTTCTCGGGATTGACCACAATCGCATACTTCCGCTTCGATCGATCACTCTGGTTCTCAATCAGGTACACCATACCAATCTTCTCGGAGAACTCATAGATGTTGTATAAAGGGAATGCACCATAGCGATCGCTCTTATTCTCGCCATCCCGGGACTGGATCTTTTCCAGATAGAGCGCCTTATCTTCACTCTCGGTGCACACTTTCATAAAGCGCTCTTGATTGGGTCGATACTCGGCGTGATAGGTAACTGGATTGGAATCATCACGGGTTTGATAGATAAAATCATACTTGTTGTAAATCTTATTCTTGATCTTGGTAATCTCTCGCTTCTTCACATCTTTCACTTGAAGAACCACACCACCATCTTGATAACCCATTACATCGAGATAACGGAGGGACTTGTCATTCAGAATCGTATAACGGTAATCCTTCTTACCTTGCTCACTCTTGTCTACACAAAATACTATGATCTCTTTGCTCTCTCCACCTTCCCGCTTCATTGGATCCGTCTTGGAAGAAGATCCTTGGTCACTCTCTTCTTTTCCTCCTTTCTCCCCCTTCTCCCTCTCCTTTACCTCGCGGTTCTTGGGATGATCCACAACTACGGGATCCTCATCGGCATCCCCATCATCCCCATCTCCACTTCCAATATACTCGCCATCATCATTAAACTGCATCAAAAGCTCATTGAATGAAATGTTGGCAAACTTTTCTACTTTCTCGGAATTCTCGGCCTTGTTCTTTCCATCATCCTCCTTGACTCCCTTTACCCCATCATTCCCATCCGAAGAGAAAAAGAGATCGAGGCCTCGGCTCATTCCCACATAGAGAAGATAGATCGTGATCACAAAAAGAATCACAAATAGAAGAAGATAGAGAACATTCATCGCCGGTCCGCTTACCATCCCATCACTGATATCCCGTTTTGTTACCATTTTATGCATAAAATCCTATAATCAGCATCTAATATAGGATGATACGAAAATCTATTGTTTGGATCGCTTGACCCGATTGGCCCGATTGGCCCACTTGGTTCCCTTTCTTTACTTAAAGGAGTTGGTGGTGTGAACATAATCATCTTGGATAACACCTACCTTCTCGAGCATCTCGGTCTGGATCCGGAGCTTCATCTGATGATCAATATCATCACGGGCACTCATATCGGGTCCCTTGTTCACTTCCAGAAGATAGGGATTCAAGTTTTTATCCATAATGATATCACAACCAAAGAGCTGGAAGCTCGTCACATCCGGGCGGCTCCGAAGATTCTCCGATTGGAAGAACTCATTGGCAAGAGCCATCGTCATCTTCTGGATCACCTTCCGGACACGGACGAGGAAGAGTGAGCCCGCATTGGGATTCCCCTCTTGTTGATTGATATAATTGGATAGCTCTTCGAATGTCCTCGGGTTCTTCTTGTAGACATTCATATCAAGATGATACGAAGTGATGTTTGATTCAAAGTCAAAGTCATTATCGCTGTAGGGCTTCTTGGTATAAATGCACTTGCCAATGTCTGAGATAAAGAACTGCTTGTCATCTCCTCGGACAACTGCCAGGAGATAGACCCGGAGATTCACCTTGTACCCATTGATCAAATACAAGTCCCGAATGTACTTCTGAACTACCTTGTACTCATCCGATGCTGCATCGGTGATCTCTTTGTAACTCTTCGTCAGCTTGAGTCCCTCCTTTCTCTGAACATTCTTCTTTAAGATATAGATCTGGTCATCCCGGTAATCCTTCTGGAAGAGAGCCATATCATTCGGGTCATCTAAGACATAGGATATGGGCATTACGTCGCTCGCACCTTCCAAGCCGTAGTACTTCTTCAGCGTTGCCCAGATATTGTTCTTGGAGACCATCTTGTCACATCCATTGATGCCAAAGATGAAGAGCGGCTTCTCTGAGTTGGAGAGGCACACTTCCGGTAGTTCCGTCTCTACATAGTTATAACCACACGGGATATAGAGCTCCCAGTTCCCCTTTGCCTGGCAATATCGAAGAGGCTTTCCAGGGACGCGGACCGTACCTGCACCCTGCTTCGATCCACGATCCCCATCACTCTTGGTAATGCCATACTTCTGGAAGATCTCTTCTAGGATGGGTGATATGGGTTTCTCGGCGCACTTGTAGTAGCTGCCTACTTGGGAATCAGTCGATTTGGTGTTCTTGCTGATGGAGACTGTCTGTTTTAGCTCAGGATAAGACTCCCTCTCCGGAAGCCAATCTAACTGGTTCTCAAAGCCCTCTGCACTCTTATCCATTCCCATATTCCATCCCATATTTTTATGCATAAATAGGTAAAGAAGATAGAGAAGAATGAGGACGAGGAGGAGGGTAATCAGATCGGATCGCTTGATGGATCGAATGCTTTGGATCATTGTAAGGGTATATCAAAGAGATGGATGGATAAAAGGATCAATTACTATATTGAGGCAAGATTTTTCAGGGAGGATCTTCCTTATCAGACTCTCTACCTCTCTTTGAATCAACTGTCTATCACGACTTGCGATCAATCTGCGCAAAGCGCAGCTGAAACGCCAAGATTGACGACTTCTCAAAGGCGCTGCAACCTTCTGCACCTTTAGGTGCCAAGAAGGTTGACAATTTAATCTATGGATAAAATAGTACACTTTTATCCATAAAATGGATCCAACTGCGAATGGTAACATTTCAAACAAGATCGTTCCAAGTAAATCAATGAACACTGCTGGGAACGCAAGTAAGAATCAAGCTAAGAATGTGACTGCAAATGCGACGAAGAATGCGAATGAGGAGAAGAGGAAAAAACATCAGGAGTGGATGCGATTCCGGAAGCTTTATTCGTTCTTTCTTCTCTTGGTGATTCTTTATCTAAAACGTCCAGGTCGTCGTGATGAGGAAGCTTCCGCCGCATTACAGATCTTACAGATTACTTTTACAGAGGAGAACTATATGAGTAAACTGGATGAAGCGATGAAGATTCTCTTTCCGAAGATTGTCGAGGGGACCGAGGCCGCCCAGATTCGAGGTAACAAAGATGCGCACTTTCAGACAAGGATCTTAGAAGCGATGAAGGCGATGTATAATGTCACTGGATTTATGGATATGTATCAGAAGATGTGTGAAGCGGAGTCGCAGATCAAAGATAACAAAGAATTCTTTATGACCTTCCACTCCTTCGCGAACTTCGGGCAAGCGCCAGATAAGTATGATTCCAATGCAGGTCAGAGCGTTCTCTTTTTAATCGGACCCAATGCATCTACCTCATCACTCGTCCCCCAAAATAATAGTCTATTATCTACATTTGCATCCACAGTTACCAAGGTGGCCAACAAAGTATCGTCATCTATCCAGAGCACTCTATCCTCTGAACGAGAAGAAGAGCTAAAGCCAATTCAAGAGATCCTCAACAAAGTTGCTACTGCATTTTCCCAAAAGTCAATCTATAAGCAAAGTGCAGCTCTTACTCCCACAAACGCTACTCCGGCACCTGTTCCCAGTAATGCTACTCCGGCACCTGTTCCCAGTAATGCTACTCCGGCACCTGTTCCCACGAATGCTACTCAGGCACCTGCTCCCACGAATGCTACTCAGGCACCTGCTCCCACGAATGCTACTCAGGCACCTGCTCCCATTAATGCTGCTTCCACACTTCCGGCACCTACTTCTGGTAATGCTACCTCTCCGGCTACTAATGCAACACCTACAGTTCCTGCAATTCCTCCACCCCAGTCATCTACACCCTCTCAACAAGTAGGTGGTAAGAAGAAGAATCATCACACCCAGTATAAGAAGTCCCAGTCCCAGTCCCAGTCCAAATCCCCTCGTATCTCACTGCGCAAGTTATGGGAGTTGTCTTAGATCCATCAATATCGAGCCGGTATAAAGAGATTTTGAATGAAAAAGAATATCGGCACTGGAATTGACCAAAGCTGGAAGATGAATGATGAGAGTATATTTGCGGAGTTAGGGAAACTGAATGTGAGAAACCGGTGTATGGGCCGCAAAAAGGATGGTAAGCATTGTCGGACGCGACTTACGAAGAATCAGTATCTCTTTTGTTGTGAAGCACATAAGCCGATCAATCGGGACATTATGGAGGATGGTTGCTTTTGTTGCACGGAGAAGCTGGTGAATCACAAGGAAGTCCTCTATTTTCGTTGTAGGCACGCTGTTCACAAGAGCTGCTATTATGAGTGGATGAAGACGAGTGAGAATGAAGTGGCGATCTGTATGCTATGCCGGACGCCGGTTTTCCAATCATCGTCCAAGAAGTATGTCCAAAATGAGGATGGAGTATGGGTGTATGAGGAAACCTTGAATATGCACGAGAAGATCTTGTATGTAGATCCCACTCCGGATAAAGATAAGCCAATCAATATCATCACAGCCGCTATGGAATCTTTTGCAAAAAGAGAGGGATCCGGGCAATGATTGAGTTTAGGTTAAAGAATTTTCATATAAGGAGATATAAGAAGACATCGGACCGGATCAAACGCTTCTCTTTAGCCTTACATACTCATATTTAAGATGGAGGAATCATCGTCATCAACCAAGAACTTTGACCTTCCCAGCAAGTGGGTCTTGTGGTATCACGCAACGGATGACAGCAACTGGACAATGGAGTCCTACAAGAAGGTATTTGAGATCAAGACCTACTACGATCTCTTGTTTATCATCAAACACATTACCAATGTTTCAAGTGGAATGTTCTTTGTGATGCGAGATGGGATCAAGCCGATCTATGAGGATCCTCAAAACCTCAATGGTGGGTATTGGTCACTTCGTCTGGTCAAGAAGGATTCCCACGAATATTTCAAGAAGATTATCTATCACATCGTCTTTGAGAAGATGATGAAGAACCCAGAGCATAGCAAGAAGATCAATGGTCTGAGCATCAGTCCGAAGATCAACAACTGCATCTTTAAGATCTGGAACAGTGATTATGCCAAGCTGAAGACAACGGACATCCGTAAGGATATCGATGGCCTCAGCACCTACCTCGAGAGCTCGTATTACCTACAACATAAAGAGTGAAGAGTGAAGAGTGAAGAGTGAAGAGTAAAAGTATGTGATGATATATAACGATTTTATTACGAGTTTATGGTAATAAAATCATATAATAAAGAATGAGTATTGATATAAACGATTGATTATGTAAAAACAAAGTTCTCATCTTCTTCGGTCTCGTCGCGCCGGGAGACCATTTTGGAGATCACTGTATCTACACGGGAGATAACAGTCACATCATCCGCTGCTTCCCCTACCCCTTCTTCATTCGCTACTTCCTCCCCTTCTTCCCCTTGAGCGAGGAGTGTCTCCACATTCTGGTTAAACTTCTCCATATCATAGATCACTTTCTTGTAAATCTCGTCAATCTGATGGGGCTTGTAGGACTTATCAATGATCATATCACGGAAGTGAATCGCCATATGACGAGATCCCTCATATCCATACTTCTTGATGCTGAACTTTTTGTAGATCTTGTTCCCAAAGAAGTCCTTCCCACGCACTTCCCAGTAGTCGTAGTTCCCGCAACAACCATAGAAAACCCCCGTTTTCCCGGAACTGTTGTTGATCCGCATCTTGGCGTCGCCCACTTGGGACTTCCACGAATGTTGCGACTTGCTCAAGTGCCCCATATTCGCATCCCGATTGTCCAGAGGATTTTTATTGAGATGATCAATGTGGTCCAAGCCATACTTCATTAAGTGAAAGGGGATATAGTGACGCTTCTTCCCAGTTACTGGATCAGGGGTCACCTCTTCAGCAGCTTTTCCTTCAGACGATCCTGACCCAGACCCAGTTAAGATCTCCAGCATATTCTCATAGATATACTTGATCTCGGGATTGTCGCTCGCATCTTTGATCGAGAGAACGTAGGCGTGAAAGCGCTGATAGTCCACATCATTCATATAGCACGTCGCATACTTGGAGTTGTTCTGAATCCGCCAATCGAACCGCTCAATCAGTGGGATATCTTTGATATCGACCAGGAGATACTTCTCCGGAACGTTTAAGGTAACTCGAGCATATTCCGATCCAGGTTCCTCTCCTGAGATGATGGTATACGCATTGTAGACCAAATGGTTCTGGATTGAGTAATCCACTTTGAACTGAAGGGCTTGCTTGTAGGCCATCTGGCAAGATGGATCGTCGTGATAGGGAAACTTCTTCTTGATCGTCAATGCGGCATCTTTGCTTTGATAGGTGTAGGAGTAATAGTGCTTGTCAATATTCTGCTTGACTGTGCCCGCATACTTCTTTAAACTCTCAGGGTAGATCAATCCTGTTGCAGATCCACTCTCCATCTTCCTCTTCTTCTCTCTTCTATTCTCCCTTCTCTTTCGATTTAAAATGTTCGGTTTAAACGACTCTTCATAGGATTGTATCGATCTTATGAAGTGTATCTTAAATTTAAAAGAAGGATAAAAGGAGGGGTGATCCCGAAGGGGCAACTCACCTTGGTTCCTACCATTAATCGTCGGATGCCTTGGGCGAAAGAGCCAGAGAGATCTGTCCAAGGGAGCCGATCAGGAAGGAGAAGATGATCAGATAATTATTCTTCATCAGGATCTCCACACTGGGGCTCAGATTGGTGCACTTGGTAAAGAGAATCAGATGATCCAAGTTGTAATATCCCTGGATAATCTCGCTGCTATCCGAGGACTTTACAAAGTTCAGCCCATTCGCCTGTTCACCCATAATCGTCTCCTGGGTCGCAAAGGAACCCTGGCACGAGAACATCAAGTGATTGTCAATCGACTTGATCTCGATCACATTGCCGATGTTATGCATATCCCTGCAAATCTTGTTAAACTCATTACTGGGCATCGTAATGATTGACGAGAAGGTGATCTGGGGAATATTGAACTGGGTATGATCCACATCAATCAGATTCATATAGTAGGTTGTGATCGTGTTCTTATCCGCATTCTCAATGCGAATTCCCAGCTGATGATTATTCCCCTCCTCAATAAAGAGCTTAAGGGTATCATTTCCCGAGAGGACACGGACAATCTTGAAGAAGTTGATCATCAACACACCCGCCGAGAACTTGTGCTTGCAGTAATACTTCTCGAAGTTCTCCGCCTCCAACTTCACGCAAACCAAAATGGTCGAGGAAGGGTTGGCCGAAACAATCCGGATACCATTCGGCAGGAAATCAATGTTCGTCTCGGTAATGATCTCCTTCAGCGCCTCAATCAGTGTCTTGAAGGCGCTTGACTGGGCTGTGTCAATCTCCACGATGTAGTTGGGATTGCTGGGAAGGTTCTTCTTGTCAACCGTCACTGCGGTGGAGGATGCGGGGGCAGATGCAGACATCTTTGGATCTTCTCTACTCTCTTAGAGTCCCAAAATTATCAATTTAAACGCGATTGGATGAATCTATATCATTGATATATTAAAAGTCCTTTATCCTAAGCATTTGGACAGGTAAGAAAGTTCCTTTAAGACCTCGAACTCTGACTTTAACTTTGGCTTTGATGGATCAAAAGGGAAAAGTGAAAGAAGGCGGGTATAAAGAGATAGAAATAATAGAAAGAGAGAGTAGAAGAACCCTTTGAGAGTTCCTTATAACCGGCGCTTAACGTTTCACACGTAACACTTTATAAAATGGATGGCGACTATGAAGATGATGGGATGATGGGTGATGAGGAGGAGATCCTTGCGGATGAGCCTCTAAATGATGATGAGGGATTGGCGGATGAGAGTGGATTGGGTAAGTCGGAGATTCAGAGTTATACACAGGTGGTCAATCAGATTGCCAAGACAACCAAAAAGACATTCCCTTTCTTGACCAAGTATGAAAAGACCCGTATCATTGGTGTTCGGATGGAGCAGCTCTCTAATGGGGCAAAGCCTAATATCTCGACGAAGGGCTTGAGCAGCATTCGGGAGATTGCGGAGGAGGAGCTGAGGCTGAGAAAGACCCCTTTTATTATTGTCCGGACTTTGCCGAATAATACCTATGAGTACTGGAAGATTGAGGAGTTCGAGAAGATCTAGTTGGTAGGAACCTATATAACAACCTTATATCCATATACGTTAGATATGTATCAAATACTTACATATTTATAAACAATCCTATACCATACATACCATACATACTATCTATCAATATAGATAGATAGTAGCTTACGTTCATTGTTTTTGGGGAGGTGGATGACCTTGGTAGATAGGTAAAGAGGGGGAAACACGGAACGTAAATAGACTTGATAACAGGAATCAAAAAAATGATTTTTGAGGACGGGTAAAAGTCGATCTCTCCATTATTTGAGTGGATTAAGTTAACTTTTACCTTAATTCCTATTTTATCGTTAAAATGTCCGCTAAGATTGCTACTACTACTACCAAGCCTGCCGCCGCCGCTGCTGCCCCCAAGACCCCCACGGTCGAGATGGTTGCTACTGCCGGTGCTGCTGCTCCCAACGCTCCTAAGAAGGAGCGTAAGAGCAAGAAGGAGGAGAAGAACGAGATGGAGCCTGCGAGTGCCACGGCTGCTGCTACGAACCCCACCAGCGATGGTGAGGGTAAGGGTAAGAAGCCCGGTCGCCCGAAGGGTTCCACGAACAAGCCTAAGGCGGATGCGGATGCCGAAAAGAAGCCTCGTGTTTCTAAGGCAGCTGCCGCCGCTGCCGCTGCTGCGGCAGCAGCTGCCGCCGCTGCTGCTGCCGCTGCTGCGGCAGGTACCACTGATTCTTCCACTGAGGATTCGTCTTCAGAGGAGGTAGCAGCAAAGGCAAATAAGCCCTGGGCACCTCGCGGTGCCGCAAAGACGAAACTACTTTCCACCATTGAGGAGGATGAGAAACGAGAGCAGGCTGAGATGGATGCACGTCATTCGGATCGCCGCACTAAGCTTGGACTCCCTCCCAAGGAGGTAGCTGGTACCACCAGCACGGCAACTACCAAGGCCGGCAAGAAGGAGAGGAAGCCTCGTGCTCCTCCTGCCCGAAAGCCGGTCATCCTTGCGGACTTTATGGCCGACTATTTCCTCAATGAGGGGATTATCAGCTTGACGCTCAAGGATGACGACGCAATGTGCCCTGCAAACGGGAATTTCTACGCGGAGAATGGGTACT
>JACCDO012387004.1_pt1 | contig 11876 bp, 8 predicted proteins | sample 7446101 | NCBI WGS metagenome assembly JACCDO01 (sample SAMN15323440, study PRJNA562643) | freshwater metagenome | isolation source: river surface water | place: USA:Blue River Watershed | collected 2017-08-16 | reverse complement strand
TTTTTATTTCATATTTTGGCAATATAATATCTAAATTATTTACTATAATTACTTTCTGTAATATTATATTAATAAAATTTATAGAATTTAAATTATTAGAAATATCTTTTTTTTTTAAAATATTATTTTTTGATATAAATTTAATTATTTGTTTAGAATATTTATCCATATTATATATATTTAATATATTTAATATAATTTTTTATGAAATATTAATTTTTAATTAGTTTATAATTTTAAAATATTGTGTGTTATTGTAAGTATTTTTTAATCATAATAAATTATATTAATGAGTAGAAATATGAATAATAATTTGGTAAATAGATTTCAATCACAAAAAAATAATATACCATTTAGTAATAATGCTCTGTTAAATAATAACCCAGCTTTTATGGCTAGTTCTAAAGATTCTTCATTTTATAATAAAATTAATATGGCTAAATTAGAACAAATTAAAAGAGCTAAAAATATTGAAGATATGGGGATAGATAAAAAACAAATTATGGATTTAGTTATTAATCCAATTGTTATAAACAAAACAAAAAAGAATGAATTAGATGAAGCATATAATGAAATTACTCCTCAATATAATTCAAAAAATAATAAATTTTTAGAAGAATGGTGGAATACTAGAACTAATCAACCTTATAAGAACATTATTAAGAAAGATTTATTTAATAAGGATTTTAAAAAATATTACAATGAAAATATTTTTTCAACTAATGTTAAAGATAAAAAAGATTTACTTATACATAAGATTACAGATGCTGATTCAGATTCTCTTTTATTAGAAACTGAATTTGAATTATTAAGTGGTATAATTGAAAAACATAATGATGAATTAAAAGTAATTTATTCGGCTTCTAAAAAAAATAAATATAAAAAAGAATTTGAATATGTTCAAAATTATAGATACAGATTAGAATATAATCCTAAAAACTCAGAAGAATTAAAAGATTTTTATAAAAAAGAACAAAAGAAAATTAACAAAGAAAAAAGAATGATAGATGATGTAATTAATAATTTAATTGAAAATGATCAATTAACTTCTGAAGAAATAGAAAAACTTAGTTCTGAATTAAATGTTAGTAAAAAATCATCAAAGATTGAAAATTTAGAAGATGAATTAAAAAAAGAATTAGGAGAAGATTTTGAAGATATTATAAATAATATCGATATTGATGATCTTGATAACCTTGATAATTTAACTGATTTAATTTCTGGAGAATTAGATAAAAAGAAAAAAATTAAATCATCAGGTATTAAAATATCAAGCTCTAAAGTATCTAAAAATAATTCAAATGATGATTCAGAGGAAGAATTAAAACCAAAAAAGAAAATTACTGTAAAGACCATCAAAAATAATGATGATAAAGAAGAAATTAAAATAAATGCAAGTGTGACAAATGATATTAAAAATAAATATAAAAATAGACAATAAAATATTCGTTTGTTTAATTAAATAAATACATATATCTTTAATATATGGATCAATATATTAAAAATACTGATAATGAAGAAAATGAACATAATCAAGATGATAATTATATGTTGAATTTTTTAAAATCAAAAGATAATATTAAAATTGAAGAAAAAGTAGATGATACTGAATATATTATTGGTATAGATTTAGGTACAACAAATTCATGTTGTTCTGTTTATAAAAATAATCAAATTGAAATAATTTCTGATGAAAAGGGTAATAAATATATTCCAAGTTATGTTGGATTTACAAATGTTAATAAATATGTTGGTTATGATGCAAAAAATCAAAGTGTTATAAATTCGGATAATGTTTATTATGAAATTAAAAGATTAATAGGTTTAAAATATTCTGATCAAAATGTACAAAGAGAAAAAGAATTTCTTTCATATAAATATATTGGCGATGATAATGATAATATTAGATTATTATCTACTTTAGGTTATGGTGATTTAAAAACTTTTTCTCCAGAAGAAATTTCTGCAAATGTCTTAATGAAAATGAAGCATATGGCATCAACTTATTTAAAAAAACCTATAAATAAGGCAGTAATTACAATTCCTGCAAGATTTACTGATGCACAAAGACAAGCTACACATGATGCTGCAACAATTGCAGGATTAGAAGTAGTAAGAATGATTCATGAACCTACTGCAGCATCTATTGCTTATGGTTTAGCAAGTAGAAAATTAGAAATAGATGAAGTTATTAATGTATTAGTTTATGATTTTGGAGGTGGTACTTTAGATGTATCTGTTGTTGAAATAACAGTAGATGAGAATGGTCAAAATATATTTACAGTATTAGGTTCTGCTGGTAATACACATATGGGAGGTGCTGATTTTGATAATAAATTAGTTGGATTTTCATTGAATAAATTTAAACAAAAATATGGTTTACAAAATCTTAACGGCTTATCATCACTATCTATGCAAAAACTTAAACAATCTTGTGAAAATGCTAAAAAAATATTATCAACTAAATCAAAAACATATATTAGTGTCGAAGATTTTTATGATAATAAAAATTTATTATTTCCTTTAACCAGAAATGATTTAGAAATTATTTGTTCTGATTTACTTTTAATTTGTCTAAAACCAATTGATGATGTTTTAGAAGCTTGTGATCTAGATGTGAGTGATATTAATGAGATTATATTGGTAGGAGGTATGACAAGAATGCCCTCTATTGTTAATCGTATTGAAATGAAATTTAGAAAAAAACCAAATCTATCATTAAATCCAGATGAAGCTATATCTATAGGAGCAGGCTATCAAGGAGCAATATTAAGCGGTGTATTAAATCCACATACAGATAATTTAACTCTTTTAGATATTACTCCACTTTCTCTGGGTGTCGAGACAGTTGGAGGAGTTATGGATGTTTTAATTGATAGAAATACTATTATACCATATTCAATAACTAAAACATATACAACTGATAGTGATTATGAAAGTTCTGTTTTAATTAAAATTTTTGAAGGTGAAAGAACTCTTACAGCTGATAATATATTTGTTGGTGAATTTGAACTTACAGGAATAGAAGAAGCTCCAAGAGGTATTCCAAAAATAGATGTTACCTTTTCAATAGATGTAAATGGTATTGTAACTGTTACAGCTGAAGATACAAAGAGTAATGAAAAATCTACTATTATTGTAAATTCAAATAAAGGTAGATTAACAAAACAAGAAATATTAAAGTTAATTGAAGAAGCAAAAGAATTAGAAATTAGAGATGAAATAGAAAGACGTAAAAAAATGATGCATTATCAATTAGATGATCTTTGTTCTAATATTCTTGCAAATTTAAATAATTCACATTTTAAATTATCTGAACATAATAAAGATGTTATTAAGAAGGATGTTTCTGTATTAGTTGATTGGCTAAAAGAAAAAAAATATTATGAAAGATCTGATGAAGAATTAGAAAATACTTTAGAAAATGTTAAAAAAAGATATGGTACATTAATTGTTAGAGGTGTTTTAGAAAAAGATAAAGAAATAAAAAGTATTGATGAAAATAAAGGAACTAATATTTATTCTAATGAAAATGATGATAATGTTGATTTAGATGATGAAAATAAAATTATTAATATTATTGAAAATGAAAATCAAGTTAATATTTCCGAAGAAGAACTTAATGAATTAAAACAATTAAGAAAAGATTTATTTGATTTATGTTATTCAATATTTGATATTATATGCAATGAAAATTTTGTAATTGATAAAGAACATCAAAATGAATTAAAGGATTTTATTGATGATACTTTATTATGGGCTCATGTTCATGATAAACCAACTAAAGTAGAATATAAATTAAAAATAGATGAAATTAATGAAGCATGTGATAAAATAATAAATGAATACGAAGGTAATAATAAAGATATATTTTCTCAAAATGAATTAATTAAAAACTCAAATAATCCTAAATCTGAACTTGAAAATATGGCATTTACAATAAAAATACTTTGTGATGAAAAGAAAACATTTTTAAAAACTGATCAAATTAATAAATTAAATAATAAACTAGATGAAATATTTACATTATTATATGATACTGATAATGTATCTGAAGAAACTTTTAAAGAAAAATTAGAAGAATTTAATTTATTTTGTCAAGATTTATATAATGAATTGGCTGGAATAAATTTTGATGTTAATGTTATTAATAGTTCAAATATAATATTAAATGAAGGTGATTCTACATCAGGAACAGACATAGAAACATTATTAAAAATAAGACAAGAAGAACAAATTAGACAATTATTAATAGATTCTAATAATAATGATGAAAATTAAACTTTGATATTTTTTCTTGATATATCAGAAAATAATTGAATTATATCTTGTTGCATTTCAATAAGATATTTTAATTCTTCTTCTATTTTTTTTTCTTTTTCTTTTAATTCACATATAATTTCATCAACAATATTCATATTATCTTTTAATTGTAAAAATTCCATTAAATGATCATCTTTGAGTTTATTTAATATCCCTTTGTAATCAATTTTATTTTCTGTTATACTTAAAAATGAATTAATACTTAAACTATCAGTATTCATAATATATATAATATTTAATATATATTATTTTTAATTAGTTAACTTAATTATATATGTCTTGAGATGTTACAGAATATGATTCATTAGTTTTTCCTTCTAATGTTCCATTAATACTATATGATTTTATAAGAGATTTTGTTTTATCTGTTTTATTATCTGTTTTTGCAATAGATAATTCATCAATAGATTTTATATTTTGTGATACACTTGTTAATGAAAAATCATTAAAATCTGATAACTGTAAATTTCTAGAAATTGTTGACTGTTCGTCTTTTGATTTTTTTGGTTTTAATTTTGTTCCAGCTGATTGAGTTACACTAACAGAATTAGTAACAGAATTACTAATAGATTTACTTTTAGTTTGTGATGTAGTTGAATTTAATTTTCCTTCATTTTTTGAAGTTACTGTTTCTGTTGTTAATGATTGTGAATTACTTGTGTTTGATGTGTTTGATGTGTTTGATGTATTTGATGTGTTTGATGTGGTTGAACTTGATTTAGATGATTTAGAAGAGCTTGATTTATTACCTCCTCTTTGTTCAGTTCTTTCTAATTGTTCAATTAATGTATTTATTTGTGTTGTTTGATTATCAATAGATTGTTGCATTGTATCCATTTTAATTACCATACTTTCTTGTATTTTTGTTAATTTAGATATATCTTCTGATACATTTTTTAATTGGAGTGTTTTTATTGCAATATCATCTTTTATCATTTGTGAAATTTTATATACAGAACCAGCACTATATCTAATTAAATTATCTTTTACAGTTTTATTATATTGATTTGGATTACTATTAATTTGATCAACTAATGTGTTTGATAGTTTAATAATACGTGCTAATAAATTATAAATAAATTTATTATTTCTTATTTTTATTTTTTCTGCTATTTCTATTTTTTTATCTAATAATTCTTTATTTAATTCATCTTCAAGTTTAATTATATCTGAATATAATTGTGCAATTAAATCAATATTTCCTGTAAATGGAGATTCTAAATATGATATTAAATCATATTTACCTTCTGAATCCTTTTCTTTTGAATATATATATTTATTAATTAATTCTTTTGCAGTACCTATATTTGTTCCTACTAAATAATTATCAATATCTTCATTAATATATTTGAATATTTGTAATACATAAAAAGAACCAATAAATTGTTTATTAGAATCTTTTAATATGAATTCATTTTTTTCTTTATTATGTTCAACAATAATTGCATCTTTACTTTGATTTATTATATTAAAATTATTTACTACCATTGGATTTTCTTGTGGTTGAGTTGGTTGAGTTGGTAGAGTTTCTTGAGTTTGATTTGCTTGTATTTGTTGAGTTTGATTAGATTGTGGTTGAACAGTTTGATCTTGAACATTTTGTTCTGGTAATACTTGTGAATTAGGATTATCGATTTTTTGAGATACTCTTTGTGTAGCTAACATTATAATATAATCATTATATAATTAATTATTTAATATAATTAATTAAATTTATAATTTAAAAATATATTTATTTAGCTTTGGCCTTTGTGGCTTTGGCAGCTTTGGCAGCTACTGGAGCAGCAGCAACTGGGGCTGCTACAACTGGAGCTGGGGCAGCTTCAACTTTGGCTGGTTTAGCTTTTGGGGCTTTACCTTTTGATGAAGCTGATTTTGTTGAGGCAGCTTTAGCACCACCTTTTGATACTTTCTTAACTTTAACTACTGCAGCTTCTTCAGCTTGTTGGTGTTCTTCTTCATCATTGAATTCAATGTTGAGGAGATCAGCACATTCAGTAAGAGCAACTTTCTTTACAACGTTATCATGTTTGTAAACAAGTTTGGCTGGTGTACCATCCTTCTTTTTGATTTCAACTGTAACTGGTGTTTCGAGGAGAACACGTGAGCCAGTGTATGAGTAAGCTTTCTTTTTACGACCACGAGTGCATTCCTTAATGAGGAAGGTAATTGATTGGCCAATTGGAAGTTCGTTCTTATCAACTACACGTGAAAGAGCTTTGCGAGCAGCTTGTTTTGGTTTCTTACCTGAATAACGACCAGCACGAACTACTTCACCTTCACCATTCTTGTATACGCAGTGGAAATAACGTTTCTTTGGGTCATCAGCTACTTCAACTGGAGCAGCGGCTTTAGCACCCTTGGCAGCTTTGCCTTTAGCACCTTTGGCTGGTTTAGCAGCTTTGGTTTGTTTGGATGATTTCTTGGCTGGTTTAGCTTCAACTGGAGCAGCAACTGCTACTGGAGCTGGGGTAGCTTCTACTGCAGCGGTTTTGCTTGATTTTTTGGCTGGTTTAGCTTCAACTGGAGCAGCAACTGCTACTGGAGCTGGGGCAGCTTCTACTGGAGCAGCTTTGGCTGATGTTTTTTTGCTTTTAGTTTCTACTGGAGCTGGAGCAGCTTCTACTGGAGCAGCAACTTTAGTTTTCTTATCTTCAGATTTGGCGCCTTTGGTTGATTTGACTTTTGCAGATTCAGACATTTTATTATACTATACTATTATAATTATTTTTTTAAAAAGAAACACACTCAATATATATTTAAGGAATTTTTTTAACACATATTTTTTTTATTTTTTATAGTAAAATATAAAAAATTAAAAATTATTTAATGTTTTTTTGTGTTATTATTTTTATAGTATTTATATATAAATGGAACCAATAACTTATGGTGATATAATTGTATATTATTTAAAAAAAGATTATAATGCTAGATCTTTATTATTAAATAATTTATCTATTCATATAGATGAACTGTACGATAATTTTGTGTTAACTACTGATGATAAAAAAAAAATTAATACATTAATTAGTGAAACTATTAATAATATAAATGATTACTATAATAATATTACAACTCAATTATATCAAAATATATCAAATAGTAATTTAAATAATATCAATATGTTCAAAGATAATAAATTTATTAATAAAATATTTTGTTATAAAAATGATTTTGATAATATAATTGAAACTATAAATATATTAAAAGAAAATAATTGTGTTGAAAGTTTTTACCCCGATTTACAAATTGTAGACTTTAAAGAAATTAATTTAGAATTAAAAAAAATATGTAATTATGTAGGGTTTTCTAATATTAATGAAATATTAGATTTATATTCTTTTAATAATATCATTAAATTAAATAATGATGATAATCAAAAATTAAATTTATTAAAACAAATATTTGTACCTTTTAGTTCTAAATATTTTGAAGATAAAAGACTAGATAAAAAAAATAAACATTTTGAATTTATTTTAAAAAAAAATATTGATGATAAATACTCTCTTTTATTAGGAAATGTTTATCAAATAAAATTTAGAATAAATAAATTTAATACAGTATTAGAAATAAATGGATATATTAAAAATGATTCTGTAAATTCATATGTTAGAACTAGTCAATTATGTAATGATTATTTACATAATAAGAAAAAATATATTACACAAGAAGTTGATAAATTTGTTGATATGGATAAATCCTTTCAACAATCTTATGTTAAAAATCTATCTATAGGAGAAATATTATTATTTGATGAAACTAATATTAAAAAGAAAATCAATGATGATTATTTAAAATATGTTAAATATTCAAATATGATTTTTAAAGGTGTCATGAATGAATTTATACATTCTGATATAATTACCAAATATGAAATTATCAAATTTCTATTATTAGGCTCATCGACATCAATTAATATTGCTGCTCTTTTATTTGGAATTACAAAAGATCATAAAGAATCAATTGATAATAATTCAAAACCAACTTTAATATCTGATTTAATTTATAAAAATTTAAAATTTATTAGTCAAAGTAAACTTAAAAAATCAGATACAATTATTTTACAAGAATTAGAAAAAATAAGTTCAATTAATACAAATGATATTGATCTTAGAAAACAAATTGTTACTAATAAATCAATGCCCGAATATGTTAAGAAAATTGCTTTACAAAAATTAGAAGAAATTAAATCCGGATCTTCTGAAAACTATAAACATATTGATTATGTTAAAACTCTTGTTGATTATCCATGGATTAATTCTGATTATCATGATATATTTAGTGTTTTAAATAATAATTTAGAATCTTCTAAAAAATTTATTTCTGAAGCAAAAGATAAAATGAATAATGCTATTTATGGTCATGATAAATGTAAAGAAACTATTACCGAATTAATTGCAAAATGGATTTCTAATCCAAAAAGTATTGGTAAATGTATTGGCTTACATGGACCTCCTGGCGTTGGTAAAACATTATTCGGTAAAGCACTTGGTGATATTTTAGGAATTCCATTTGCTCAAATTAATGTCGGTGGTATTGATGATGCATCTGTATTATCCGGTCATTCATTTACATATAGTAATGCTCAACCCGGTCTAATAATTAGAAAAATGATACAAGCAGGATCTCCAAGATGTATTATTTTTATTGATGAAATTGATAAAACTGGTATTAAATACGGTACTAATGAAATTATGAATATTTTAATTCATATTACTGATCCAAATACTAATGATAACTTTAATGATAAATTCTTTCAAGAAGTAACATTTCCTCTTAGTAAAGTTCTATTTATATTTTCATATAATGATCAATCAAAAATAGATAAAATTCTTCTTGATAGAATTGAACAAATTAATGTTGAAGCTTATTCAACTTCTGAAAAGATTGATATATTTAAAAATTATTTATTAAGAGAAATTACTGATGAAATTAATATACCATATGAAACTATAAATATTGATGATAAAGCTATTGAACATTTAATTGAAACATATACTTATGAAGCTGGTGTAAGAGGATTAAAACGAAAATTAGAAAAAATACTTTTAAAAATTAATCTCAGTAAAATTTATGTTAATCAAGATATTAAATATAATTCTGATGGTGTTTTAGATTTAAATGTAGATTTAATAGACAAAATATTAGAAAAATCAAATGTTAATATTAAAAAAATATTACCAAAACCACATGTTGGTATTATCAATGGTTTATATGCTACAGATAGTGGTATTGGTGGAATATTACCAATTTTAATTTATAAAAATTGTAATGGTAGTAATAAATTTAAACTTAAACTTACAGGAAGTCAAAAATCAGTTATGCAAGAATCAATTAAATTCTCATATACTATTGCTACTAACTTATTAAAATCAGAATTTGTAAATAAATTTATTAAAGAAAATCCTGATGGATTACATATACATACTCCAGATGGTGCTACTCCAAAGGATGGTCCTAGCGCCGGTGCAGCATTTACAACTGCATTTGTTTCTAAAATATTAGGATTATCTATTAAAAATAATATTGCTATGACTGGTGAAATAGAAACAAATGGTGCAATTACTGCTATTGGTGGATTAGAAAGTAAATTAAATGGTGCTAAAAAAGCAGGAGTTGAACTTGTTTTTGTTCCTAAAGAAAATGAGAAAGATTATAATAAGATTATTAAAAAGAATAATAAATTAATTGATAAAACTTTTAATGTAATTATTGTTGAAAATATATATGATGTATTACAATATGCTCTAATTGATGTTAATAAAAAATATAAAGTAAATGATAAAACCTTTGATTATAACAAATATTTTAATGTTATCTAATAAAAAAATTGAAATATCAATAATCTTATTATATATATTATAATATTATATTACTTCTAAAATGGATACCTCTCAGTCTATTCTTATTGATTATCAAGAAAATATTTTTGATAAATCTTTTGTACACTCGTCATGGATTGCCAGCTATTTTGCTTTTGAATATAATAACTTTAAACAGTTGATTACATCGTCATTAGATAAATTTAAAGAATTATATATTAATTCTTTAAAAAATGGTTATAATGATTATTTAATATATGATAATACAAAATATGGTTATAATATTGATAATGAAATTATACGAAATCAAATTAAATTAAATATTCATAGTACATATACATATATTTCTTCTAATTTTACATCTAATTTATTATTTAATCAACTTAATGAAGACATTATTAAAGAATATTATTCAAATAAATATGTTAAAATAAATATAAATGATATTGATAGAATACTTTGTTCTAATTATGTAATCGTATCTTGTAATAATAATGCATATACAATTATTAAACATTCTGGATATTATATTATTCTTGATCCACAATCATCAAATATTAATATTCTAAATAAAGAAAATACAATTAATTATATTCTAAAAAAATATAATAATAATTATTTGTTTATTACATTTTTATGTGGTTTTTAATTAGTTGATGCGATTATATCATCTACATCACCAATCATTAATGAATTTTCAGTCGGAAACCATTCATTGTCAAACAAATTTGTTAAATATGGTGACATTAATGTTTTAAAACCATATCTTTCATATAAACTACGTAAAGCAGCACCTCCAGCAGCATCCAACATTAAATATTGATATCCTGATTCTTTTATTTCTTTACAAAATAAATTTAAATTTATTTTACCACTACCTTTTGATGCAATAAAATCTGTTGATAATTGTGATTCAGGGTTAAATATTCTAGGCATATCTTCTTGTTTAACTACAGTACCAACATCTAATCCACAATCTTCCGGAATTGATTTACCACAATTTTCTCTAATATCATATTTTTTATTAATATTATAAAATCCTACAATTGTTAAAATATTATTATCCTTTACTAAATTTTCTAAAAAATTTTCAAGAAATGGTATATTTGTATCCATTAATGATTCATTATCTTTATGTAAAATAGCTTTTTTTAATGTTTTATATTCTTCATCTGATGGTTCTGCATATGATATAGAATTTAAATTACGTATTGTTCCATTTTGATAACCATCATTTGTATTATGTATAAATTCAGGTATTTGTCTATTATAATTATAATATCTTACTAAACCTCCCATTTGTTTTTTTAATTCAATATATTTATTTTTGTATTTTAAATATTTCTCTTTGTACATATATTATATATTATATTATATTTTAATTTAAATTATAATAAAAAATTTGATTCATTTAATTGAAATTAAACTCATTACCTTTTATTTATAAATAGATTATAATCTATTTATAAATAAAATTTGAAAATATAAGTAATTCTACTTAAGGAAATATAACATATATTATATTTAATATATGTCACACAATCCGTTAGAAACCTTTGAAAATTTCAATAATTTGGACAATTTAGATAATTTAGACGATTTAGATAATTTAGACTGCAGTAAATTTTTTGAAGATGTGTATAATAACCTTATACAATCTACAGAAAGTTCTACTACTGACAGATCTAAATGTTCGCGATGTGATTCGTCTGAATTTGTAGAAGATTATAC
>JACCDO010143932.1_pt1 | contig 11876 bp, 10 predicted proteins | sample 7446101 | NCBI WGS metagenome assembly JACCDO01 (sample SAMN15323440, study PRJNA562643) | freshwater metagenome | isolation source: river surface water | place: USA:Blue River Watershed | collected 2017-08-16 | reverse complement strand
GGCGGTGGCGACGACGACGAATCCGACCTTCGCATCCTCGCGGCCGACGGCACGACGACGCGCGCCGTGCTGCGTCGCATTGCGCCCAAGGACCGCACCGCGTTCTGCGCGTTCGACACGGATGGCGCTGGCAAGGACGAGATCTTGGTCTGGCGCACAGACGCCGCCGGCCACGGCGCGTTGATGATCTACGGCTTCGGCCCTGGCCCGAGCCTTGTGCGCACGCTCGGCCCGTTCGTCGGCGCGGTTGTGCCAGGCGCGACCACGACGGCAATGCTGACGGACCAAGGCGAACGGCTGCTCGTCTCCACGCTGCAGAATGGCCGCCGCACCGCGTGCGCATTCGACGACCTCGGCAGCGTCGAGGCCTACGCCGGCGAGCCGCCGCTGCCTGCGCAAAGCGCCGAGAAGCCGGACTTCGACGGCGACGGCAAGCACGAGTCGGTCGCGCGCGTCGGCGGCTGATTCGCCCGGACGCAGCCGCGCTCAGAAGCCGAACGCCTACGCGCCGCGTCGGCTCGCCGTCGAAGCACCGTCGGAGGGCCGTCGATCCACGGTCGATCGCAATGCGGCTTCGCAAATCCGTCGGCATCGCGATCCCGGGAACGCGATGAATTTCCCCTGGGCAAAGAGCCCCGTGGCCACAAGAACTCGCAATCTGCACACGGTCTTCACCGTGCGTGGCAAGGAGATTGCTTTGGTGTTCGCTGCAGCGCGCACCCCGCTCGCTCAGATCGCAACCAGCCGCCCTCCCACCGGCCATGACCGCGAACGACACCCAAAGCCTGCGTCCCTACAAGAGCATTCGACCGCGCACCGCGTCGAGCTTCGGCCGCTCAGTGCTGCCTCTTGTCGCGCTGATGCTCTTTGCAGGAACGGTCGTGTTCGCGTCGTGGTTCTTCCTGTTCCTCTGCGGTCTCGGCTGGAACCTCGTGACCGGCGCCTGACGCGCCCCTGCACGGCTTGAACCCGCGCGCACCGCGCCCGACGCTGTCGCCGTGCCCTGTATCCGCGCCGATCGGCGTCTCCCCCACCCATTGCGCCGCGGATGAATTCGTCCGAGGCAACCGCGAGAGCCGCATCGCCAAACGACGCGCGGCGATTCGTTCTCGAACTCGGCCGCGCCCTGCACGCGCTCGGTAGCCCGTCTTACCGCGTCGAGGACGCGATGGTCGCGTGCTCGCGCGCGCTGCGACTCGACGGCAGCTTCTTCGCGACGCCGACGGCGATCTTCGCGCAGCTTGCGGAGCCAGGTGGCGAGCCGCAGATCACGCTGCAACGTGTGCACCCCGGCGAACAGGACCTCGGCAAGCTCGCGCAGCTTTATGCCGAGCGCGACGACGTCGTGAACGGACGCCGCAGCGCCAAGGAAGGAGTCGAACGCATCAGCGCGGTGCTGTCCGGCCCGCCGACGCACGGACCGTGGACTGAGTTGCCGGCGCATGTGCTCGGCAGCGCAGGCGCAGCGGTGTTCGTCGGCGGCGGCCCGCGCGAGCTCGCGGTCGCGGCGCTCTGCGGATTCGTCGTCGGAATGCTCGCGTTGTTGGCGACGCGCGCGCGGCGATTTGGTCGCGTATTCGAGCCGACCTCTGCGGCGGCGACCGCGTTGATGGCGCAAGTGTTCGCCGCGGTCGCATCGACCGATCCAGGCGTGGTCACGGTCGCCGGCATCGTGCCGCTGCTGCCTGGGCTCACGTTCACGACGGCGCTCGCAGAACTCGCCGTGCGTCACCTTGCGTCCGGCAGCGCGCGACTGCTCGGCTCGCTCGCGACGATGCTCACGATGGCGGTCGGCGTCGGGCTTGGCGCGCGCATCGGCACGATGCTCGTCGACGTGCCCATCGCGCCGTTGCCGCAGCCGCTGTCGCTGTGGTGGCAAGCGCCGACTGCGCTCGTGTCCGCGACTGCGTTTGCGATCCTGCTGCGCGCACGCTGGTCGCAACTGCCGCCCGTGCTGCTCGCCGTCGCGATCGCGTTCCTCGGCGTGCGCATCGGCGGGCTCGTGTTCGATCGCGAGCTCTCGGCGTTCGTCGGTGCATTCGCGGTCGCGGTAGCCGCCAACCTCTACGCGCGGTTGCGTCGACGGCCAGCGGCCGTGATGCGCACACCGGGCCTGCTGCTGCTAGTGCCTGGCTCGCTTGGCTTCCGCGGCCTCACGACGGCGCTGCAACAAGACTTCTCCGCGGGATCGCAGTTCGCGTTCCGCATGTTGCTCGTCGGCGGCGCGCTCGTCGCAGGATTGCTGGTCGCCAACGTGCTCGTGCCGCCGCCGCTCGATGTCGAGCCAGACGCGGCGACCTGAAGCGTCACTGCTTCCCTGGCGCAGTCGCTGGCTCTTCAGGCAACTGCATCGACTGCAGCGACATCGCTTGCTCCAACGCCGTGAAGAAGCGCTGGTAGGGCTCCGACTGCTCGACGGCGCGCATGTAGAACTGCGCGTTCGCGCGCACGACCAGTTGCTTCTCGTTGCGGCGGCGAACGGTCACGGTGATGCGCACGAGGTCGGCGCGGTGCATGAACGGGCCCCATCTGCGATAGGTGCGCGTCAACACAAGCAGCGACTGGTCGTCATACAAGTGATACGTCGCATCCAGCGTGTCATCGCCCTCAGTGGGATCGAAGCGCGTTCCCGACACGATGCCGAGGTCGGGATCGAGGGCTTCGACCATGAAGCCGAGGTCCTGCATCGTCGCAAGGATCGCTGCGATCAATCGCGCACGATCGTTGGTCTCGAACACGCGCGACTGCGCGTTGCGCAGCATCACTTGGCTCTCGTCGGCGCGCCAAATTTGGTCGCGAGCGTCCGACAGCGACTCGTGCCGCGCCTCGAACGCCGACGTGCACGACGCTGCTAAGAACGCGATCGCGCAGGCCGTGCCAGAGAGAGTGCTTCGCAGCAGGTGACGCACGATCAACCTCGATTGACGAACAGCGAGCGTTCGAGCGCAGCGAAGAACGCCTGGTAGACCTCAGGGTCCTCGATCGGCTTGTTGTTGAAGATCGCGTTGACGCGGATCAGGTGCTTGCCGCCATCCTGCGGCCGCACGGTCACCGTGATCGCGACGACATCGAGGTAGTTGGGCTCCGCAAACTTCGCGCCCGTGACCAGCCCAAGGTCCTCGTTGGCGCGCTCGATCACGAAACCGAGGTCTTGCAGCACGGCCATCACGCCGCGCAGCGCGACGAGGCGATCGCTGACTTCGAACGTGCGCGACTGGATGCTGCGCAGCTTGGTCTGCGCTTCGCTTGGCGCCAGCAGGTTTGCGCTCGGCTTCGGCGCGGAGCACGCGGACGACAGCGCAGTGAGCGCGACGAGCACGAAGAACGACGGTTGCATCATCATGGCCTAGAGCGTGAATGCCTCGAGGAACACGGCCTTCGAGAGCTTGGCAAAGAACTGTTGGTAGACGAGCGGGTCGCGAATCATCTCCATGCGCTGCTCGCCGGGCGGGATGTAGTTGCGCTCGAACGCGCCGTCGCCCTTCCACACAACGCGATGGAACATCACGCGCACTTCCTGCCGCGTGCCCTCGGCGTTGGCGGGCGCGGCGACGATCGTCGCCGAGATCTGCTGTTGAAGGTCGATCGGCTGGATGAAGTAGCCAAACGAAAGCAACAGCAAGAACACGCGGCTCACCACCTGCCCCGACTCCATCGCGCTGCGCTCTTTCGTCGCGCGCAAGAAGCCGATGCCACGCTCGCATTCCTGGACGTGGAACCCGATGTCTTGCAACGCCGCCGCGGAAGCGGAGAGCAGCGCATCCGAGTCCTTGGTCTCGAAGAAGCGCGTCTGCGCCGCCTTGTGCGCAGGGGCTTCGGGCGCGAGCTGGAAGAAGGTCTTCGGCGGCGCGCTCTGGCACGAAACCAGCAGCAACGCAGCGCCGTATGCAATTGAGCGGAACATGGCCCGCTCAGAACTGCGTGTAGTTGTAGGCGAAGTCGCGGACCTTCTTCTCTGCGTCGAACTTGATCAGGATCGTCAACGTCTTCTGGCGCGTCGTCGAATCGCGGCTCGAAGAGCTACCGCCGAGGATGAGCAACGTGCCGTAGGACGACTTGCTCGCGTCCATGCGCTCGGTCGAGACCTTGTCGTAGACCCACACTTCGCGCCGCTCTTCGTCGGTCGTGATGATGTTGGGCGAGCCGAGCACTTCGATGACCTTGGCGGCCGAGAGGCCGATCTGGATCTCGCCTTGCACCTTACCCACCGTGAGCTCGGTGGCCTTGGGCTCGTCAGACTTCGGCGCGCCAGCGCACGCGACAAACGACATCGGGACAAAGCAGAGCGCAGAAAGGAACAGGATCTTGTTCATGGCAATCGATCGTCAGCGCGAATTCCAAAGCGCGCGTTGCTGCATCCTCTTGGGCCGCGGACCTACGGTCAAACAAGCCTGCCAATGTCGCGGCGCCGCTTCGCACTCGTGCGCAGCGCTCAGCCCTCGCCGAGTCGCTGAATGTCGAGCCCTTCGATCTCTTGCAGCGACTGACCAGCGATGCCCTGGAAGTCGCCAAACATGCCGACGGTCGCCTCGACCGCGCCTTCGATCTGCTGCTCGCGCTTGGCCCACATCTTCATGATCGCCTTCTTCTCCTTGTCGAGATCCTCTTGCAGCTCGTTGAAGCGCTCGACAATCGCGGAGACTCGGTTCCTGAAGCCGGTTCCCGTCAGGTAGGCGTAGATCTTCTCTTGCTTGCTCTGCTGGCCTTCGAGCGCGCGCTTGTTGGCCTGCACCTGGATCAGTTCGTGCCGCAATGCAGTGCAGAGCGGCAACGCGCAACGGAACGACGTCACCCAGACGCCGTCGATCAGTTCAAACGTCTCGACGCCTTTGGGCAGGGCTTGCGACACGAGCACTGCGACGTCGGCGCCGGCCGCGCGCATGTCCTCGCGCAACTTGGAGAGCCACTGGTCAGACCATGCCTTCGTGCGCTTGCTCTCCCAAAGGATCGAGCCGCATGCGACATCCGTCGCGCCAAACACGCGTTGCAGCGCGTCGCCGCCAGCCTCGCCCTTGGCGACCGGCTCGACGAGATCGCGTGGGAACTTCGCGCGCAGCAGCGCTTCGAGTTGCAGCTCCATCACTTCGCCCTGCAGTTGCTGCGAGCCTTGCTCAGCCTTCTGCATCGCTTCCTTCAACTTCGCGTTGAGGTCGTCGATCGTCTTCTGCTTCTCCGCCAGCTTCATCGACGCCTGCTCCTCCGCCTTCTGCGATGCCTCCGCGCGAATTGCGCTCTTCGCTTCGTCGATCGCGCGCTGCTTGTCGAGCTCGAACTGCTGCCGCTGCTCTTCGAGCGCCTCGCGCTCTTTGCGCAGTTGCAGCTCCAGTTTCTGCGCATCCAACAGCTTCTTGCGGTTCTCCGCCAAGTCGAGCTGCGCGGCCTCGCGCGCTTGCTTCTCCCTGTCGAAGTCCTCCTGCAGCGCAGCGCGCGCCTTCTTCTGCTCTTCGTCCGCGATCGCGCGGCGTTCTTGGGCAAGGCGTTGTCGCAGAGTCTCGTCGAGGTCCTCCTTCGACTTCTTGAGCCTCTCCGCCTCTGCGCGCAAACCCTCGCGCTCGCTGTCGACCTTCTTCTGCTGGTCTTCGAGCATGCGCTGGTAGCGCGCCTCCGTCTGCTTCACGAGCGGCGCAGCGAGCGACTCGGTCAGCTTGACCTCGGACTTGCAGTTGGGACAGGTAATCGACGGCTCGCTCATCAAAGCTCTCCAGAAGGACGCGCAACCTACCGCGCAGCGCCCCGCGCCGCATCGTCACTTCTGCGTCAGCGTCACCGCCACGCGCTGTTTGGAGCCCGCGGGCACGTGCACGGTCGATGGAGACGACGACATGCCGTCGATGAGCAGGTCGTAGTCGCCGGGGCGCAAGCCTAGGAACTTCCACTGCGGCCGACCTTCCGCGAGCGACGATTCCCTTGCATGGAAGCGCTCTCCAGTCGCGCGATGCAGCAGCGCCATCGTGCGCAACGTGCCCGCATCCACCGATGCAATCTCCACGTCGGCACCGCCCAGCATCGTTACCTGAGCGCGCGTGCCTCCCGTGAGCGTCACGACGGAGGGCTCGGCATAGAAGCCGTCCACGGCGGGCGACACTTCGACCGCAGAGAACATGCGCAGGCTCGCGATGCGAGTGCCGGTATCGGTCGCCTTCGCCACAACGATCCGCCCCGTCGCCATCGATGCGGGTAGCCGTCGCCCATCTGCATCCACGCATGCAGAAGCAAACTGGGCGCCACTCGCGAGCGAACCATCGGGCATCCGCGCATCAACCGTGCCGAAGTCCTTCATCGGTTCCAACGCGATGCGACCAAGGTCGACCGACTCGCCAAACTCCATCACGGGCGACTCGTAACTGAAGGCGCCTGACATCACGACCAGCCTGGCCGCTGCGTTGCGCGGTACCCATGCATCCCATCCACCGTCCGCTGCTGCATAGCACTCACGCAGAGCGCAATCGCCTCCAGCCAACAACGCAGCGAGCATTGCGGATCGCATCGACGGATCGCGATCCACCTGGAACCGCACCGTGCAACGACGCAAGTCGCACGCGAGGCGCACCACTTCATGTGCTCGCGTCGGCCCCGCGACCTCAAAGGAGTCGCGCTCTGCGCCAGACCAAACGCTCACGTGCAACTGCTGCCCAAGACCAACGACTACGGATGCCCCGTCTGCTGCGGCCACTAGGCGGAACGGTCCAAAATCGCCAAAAGGCCGGGCGCGAACTTCGCCACCGAGTGGGCCGCTCTCGCTCGCACACACCACCTCGAGTCGACCGACATCACGCAGCACGATCGCGATCTCGTCGTGCTCCTCGACGCCATTCAACGAACGGACTTCGCGCGCGCCACAGACTGCCGCAACGACTCTCAGTTGGCCCAACGGCCCAAGCTCTCGCGAAGCCGTGATCGTCGCCCGCCCATCCGTAGCGGTCCATTCAAGCGGAGGCTCAAGGTCGGCTCGAAAGCTCTCTAGGCGGACAGTCGCGTCGCGAATCGCCTCGCCGCGATCGTCGACGACACGCACGCGAATCCGGTATTGGCCCGCGATCTCCGGCTGCGCAGCGGCGTTTGCGGACGCGTCCTGGAAGCCACTCGGGCGAACGCGTTCCTCGCCTTGCTGCGAGTTCGCATCGCGAGCAATCGTCGCAACATCATTCGCAATCGGTCGGAGCGCGTCCGCAGACGATGAGCCGATCGCGGACATGGCTGAGGCGATGTGGCTTGGCCATGCGGCACAGATCGCAATCGCGAGCAATGCGACCGCGAGCGCCACAAGCACGCGGTGCCTGCGGCGGACGCGAAACTCCGTGCTGTTCACGCCTCTGATTCCCATCTGCGAGTGGCGACGCACGCTACGCAACGAGGCCCCGCGCCGCATCGTCACTTCTGCGTCAGCGTCACTGCCACGCGCTGCTTGGAGCCCGCGGGCACGTGCACGGTCGATGGAGACGACGACATGCCGTCGATCAGCACGTCGTAGTCGCCGGGGCGCAAGCCTAGGAACTTCCACTGTGGCCGACCTTCCTCGAGCGACGACTCCCTTGCGTTGAAGCGCTTCCCAGTCGCGCGATGCAGCAGCGCCATCGTGTGCAAAGTGCCCGCGTCCACCGATGCGATCTCCACTTCGGCGCCGGCCAGCATCGTCACATGTGCTCGCGATGCACCCGTCAGAGTCACGAGCGGCGGCTCCGCGTAGTACCCGCCATCCGCACGCGCCACGACGTCCACCGCCGAGAACATGCGCAAGCTCGCGATGCGAGTGCCATCATCCGTCGCATTCGCAACGACCAACGGTCCCGTGGCCATCGATGCGGGTAGCCGTCGACCGTCCGCGTGCACGTATGCAGATGGCATCTGCCTGCTGTACACAAGCGACCCATCGGGCATGCGGGCCTCAACCGTGCCGAAGTCCTTCATCGGCTCCAACGCGATGCGACCCAGATCAACCGACTCGTCAAACTCCATCGGCGGCGACTCGTAACTCGAAGAGCCGGATGTCACGACCAGCCTCGCCGACGCGTGGCGCGGGACCCGCGCAGTCCATACGCCCTGCGCATCGACGTCGTATCTGCAGCGCACGCACTTCGTGCCGACCAACAACGACACGATGACCACGGTCTCATCGCCTGGTGGATTGGCTGCAGGGTCCCTTCGCTCCTCCTTCGCTAAGTCGAATCGCACTGCGCAACGGCGGAAGTCGAATGCGAGCGCCACAGTCTCGCCGGCGAGCTGAGGAGAACGCACGTCGCGGCGCAGTTCGCGTTCGCCGTCGGACCACACCGTGATGGCGTAGGACTGATCGAGGCCAACCGCGACTCGCTCCGTCGCCTCGTCGAACAAGAATGTGGTCGTAGCGCCCATGGTGCTGTGACCATCCCAAACGACCACCTGCGCACCGACGTTGCCAAGCGGGCCATCGACGGTGAGCGCAAACCAACCGAGCGGCGGCATCTTGAGTTCGATCTCGTCCTTCTCCGTGCAACCTTGCAGCGAACGTTCCGCCGTTGCACCCGCAAGCCGCGCGACGATGCCGAGCAAGTCGATGGGACCAATGCGACGTGGGACCGTGATCGTTGCGCGGCCGTCCTGATCTGTCTGTTCGTTCTGCCAGGCGAACCACGGCACCCAGGTTCCGAGATCGACGTGCACGTGTTGGATCCCGCGCCCAGCCGCATCGACGACGCGCACGCGGAACTTGTAGTTGCTCTCCGCATCCTCATCCTGCGCTGCAACCGCACCCGACTCCGTGCCCGCGAGTTGCGGGGCTGCGATGCGAGCTCCTTCGGTTGCGGCGTCGACGGCTTGCTCTCGCGCGACATCCACAGACTCGGGCTTCGCAGAAGCCTGCGCGTCGCGTTGCCCCACTGCGTCGTCGCGCCCAGCCTCTTGGGACGCGATCAGCCATGCGGCGGCAATCGCCATCAGCCCGACCAACACGATCGCAACGATGCGACGGCGATCGCTCACTTCACGCGCCTCCGCGCAGATGCCGCACAAAGAACGCCGCGCGTCGCGCCGCGAGCGTCGACATCTCGCCACAGCCGTGTCCGCCGCCGGGCACGAGCACGAAGTCGAAGTCCTTGCCCGCCTTCAACAGCGCGTCGACGACTTGCAGAGTCGAGGCAGGATCCACGTTGCGATCGAGTTCGCCGACAGTCAGCAACAACTTGCCTTGCAGCCGCGATGCGTGCTCCACGTTGCTGTTCGCTGCGTAGTGGACGTCGATGGGCCAACCCATCCACGCCTCGTTCCACCAGATCTTGTCCATGCGGTTGTCGTGGCAACCGCAGTCCGCAGCAGCGACCTTGTAGAAGTCGCCGTGCCACAGCAACGCAGCAAGCGCGTTCTGTCCGCCGGCCGAACCGCCAAACACGCCAACTCGCGTCGCGTCGACATCCGCGTGCTTGGCCGCGAACGCGCGAATCCACTCGATGCGATCAGGGAAGCCCGCGTCCTTGAGGTTCTGCCAGCAAACGTCGTGGAACGCCTTGCTGCGCCAATTGGTGCCCATGCCGTCGATCTGCACGACGCAGAAGCCGAGTTCGCACAGCGCGCGCAGCCGCAGTTGGAGTTCGAACGACTTCGGCACATGGAAGTCATGCGGGCCCGCATAGATCGCTTCGATCACGGGCAATCGCTCGCCATCGCGCCGCGACTTCGGCATCAACGCGATGCCGTGAATGTCGGTGGCGCCATCGCGCCCCTTGGCGACGAAGCGCTCGGCAAACGCAAAGCCCGCGGCGAGCAGCTTGCTCGCGTCATCGCGACCGAGCTCCGCGAGGAGCGCGCCATCCTTGCAGCGACGCAGCTCCGTGACCGTCGGCTGGTCGATGCGCGACCAACGCACGATCGCGTGCGAGCGATCTTCGGACAGTTCCCATTCGCAGTCGCCGTCGCTCGACGTCACCGCGATCGGCTCGCCGCCATCGAGCGGCACGCGCACGAGGTGACGGTGGTACGGGTCCTGGCCTTGGTGGAATCCGAGCGCAGTGACCCACACTTCGCGCGCGTTCTCATCGACGTGCTCGATCTTGCGCACGCGCCACTCGCCGCGCGTCAATTGCACCGCAGCGCCGGTCGCCGCGTCGATTCGATAGAGAAGGCAGTTGCCGTCGCGCTCGCTCGTCCACAGCAACTCGTCGCGTTGCTGCAGCCAGATCAGGTTGGTCTTCTGCGAGTAATCGACGAACGTCTTCGACGTCTCATCGACGATCGTGCGCACCGCGCCGGTCTTCGCGTCGATCGCGCGCACCGCGAGTTGCTGATGGCCGCGGCGGTTGTAGAGCACGCGCACTTCGCTGCCGTCCTTCGCCCAGTGCACGCGATCGATCGACCACGCGTCCACGAATGGAGCCTCGTCGACGTCGATGCGCGTCTTCTGCTTGAGGTCAAACAACCGCGGCCGCGGCCGCGCAATGCGATCGCCGGGCTTGAGATACTGCAGCGTGTGCAGCTTCGGCTGCACTTGGTCCTTCGGCGAGGACTCGATCAGCGTCACCGCGTGCTCCTGTTCCGGCACGACCTGGAACGCGAGCGCGTGCGTTCCCGTCGGCGACACGTGCACCTCACGATAGGCGTCCGCCTTGGAGCCATCGTCGGCGATGCACACGGGCTCTGGTTCGCCTTCGACGCGCAGCCAGAGATCGTGGTCCTTCACGAAGGCACGCGCTTCGGGGCCGAGGAACTCGCGGTAGCGGCGCGGCATCGCCGGTTGCTGGCGCGCAGCCTCTGCGGCAGCGGCATCGATCTCGGCGGTCGCAGGCGCGCGGTCGGCGACGAAGGCCGCGAGCACCTCGCCGCTCGTCGCCAACACTTGCCACGCGTGGCCCGCATAGGTCGGCTGCACGCGCACGGCGCCGGGTGGCAGCGCCCCGTAGTCGCGGCTCGCGCCGTCGCCATCGATCCAGGCGAGGCGCACTTCGCGATCGAGGCGATTGTGGAACGCGATCTCCGTCGGCCCGCCGTTCTTCCGCGTGCGCACCTGCGAAGGGCGCGGATCGAGCTTCGCGCCGCGGCCGTCGAGACCGAGCTCCTTCGCGTCCGCAGCCTCGCGCCGTTCTCCCGTCGCGCAATCGACGCGCACATAACGTCGCGCATCGCCATCGCCGATCGAGAACGCGACTGCCTTGCCGCCATCGACCCATTCGATGCGACGCGCAAACGGCGCGACGAGATCGCGCCACTTGGCGACGCGCGCCTCAGCCTCCGGCAGGTCCCGCGCAAAGGCATTCGCGTCCGCCTGCGCACCAAGCGTCGCGGCGACCGCGCAGCAGAGGAGCACGTGGCCCGCGATGCCCACGAGGCGCGAAGGACTGCGAACGAGTTCGCTCGGCTTCATGCGTCGATCGTGCCGCGACATCGCGGCATCGTCGACGGCGCAAACGGCAACGCGCCGGCGACCGTTCACGAGGAACGGTCGCCGACGGTCACCGGGGCCTTGCGGCCCAGGGGTTTGACTCCCCTTCTTCCCCTTGCCGCACGGGACCGCGTGAGGGTCCCATCCGGTGCGGAAGTTCGGTCGTGAGGCGCTCGGCGCACGCGCGCCCAAGTGGGCGGCGGGCCGTAGCGCGGTCCGGTTGCGCGGCAGGTCCGTCGCAGTCGACGGCTCGCATTGCCACGAGTTGCCCCCAACCCTCTGCCGCTTGACCGCAAATGCTCAGGGCATCACGGGTACGTAGACCCGACCGCGCCGTGGAGACGGCAACGTGCTTGGCCCTGCGCTTTGCGGGGTCGTCGAGGGAGAGGGATAACAACGGCGGGGGGTCCGGACCGTGCGGGCATTGCGCCCGTCACACCGGGGGAAGAACCGAACTCGCCCGGGCGCACGCGGCGATCGCACATTTTTTCTGTGCTCACACCGCCGCGGCCTCACCTGCCCCACTTTT
>JACCDO012296880.1_pt1 | contig 11877 bp, 9 predicted proteins | sample 7446101 | NCBI WGS metagenome assembly JACCDO01 (sample SAMN15323440, study PRJNA562643) | freshwater metagenome | isolation source: river surface water | place: USA:Blue River Watershed | collected 2017-08-16 | reverse complement strand
AAGGAATGTTAGCTCTGAAGAGGGAGAACTTATCGTGTTTCTCATCCGGTGGATTTTAAGACATACCACGCCACCTAGAAATTTATAAAACTCTAGTTACAACACCTATGATTTTCCTGCATCATAAACGAGGGGTTATTTATGCTAAATAACCAAATTACTTGACACGACGTTCAGCAGCCTTTGCCGACTTGTACATTTGCGCGCGTACATGTCGTGAAGTGTAGTGCCCTTGCTTGCCGCGACTACTTTGTGCGCGTGACTTTTGCTGTTGACGAATGAGTACAAAATCGGTTGCATCATCGTCTTCATCGTCAAACACATCTTCCCACTCGTCATCACCAGTAGCCTCGTGAGAAGCGGTACTAGGAACAACGGTCTGAACGATGGGTGTGGGGGCAACCTCGAGATCTGTATTTGCTGCTTTAACATCACTGGTATCCTTGAGCGCCTCGTTAGAAGCGTCAGGAAAAACAATGACGTGTTCAGCGAAAGTTACAGATGGGGCACCCTCATCAGCCTCGACCACATCGACGGTCTCGACCACATCGACGAGGGTATTGTCAGTGGTGTCCTTCTTGGTAGCCTCTGCGCGAGACTTGATAAGAAAGCGGACACGACCCCAAAAGTGATTGAAGGAACATTTGTCGCGGTAGCAACGAACGTTATCCCATGGGCGATCGTAACGACAAAAGCCTGCTGGGATATCCTTCTCACCGGTACAGTGGTTCTTCTCGGTATGAAGATGATTGAAGCCACAACCACCCATCTTTCCACGGCATGTGGACCCAAACTTGCACTCGTACTCGAACCACCACTTGAGGTGTTGAGTCTTGAGATGCTCGTCGCGAGCCTTGGCTGATGGGAAACACTTTGCCTTACCTCCGTTCTCTGGATTCTCACACTCTAGACAAATGGCGTGAGGAGCAGTTGAATACATATCGCAAGTGTCGCAATGGAATGCGACCGGATTCTGGCGAGTGTTCAAGTGCATCTTAGAAGAGATGGTAGGGTGGTGCTTGAGAAGATGTTCAGTGATAAAACGCTTGGTTTTGATCACACGTGAACCACAGTTATTAACACTGCACCGAAATGAATCGGGAGTGCAAAAGAGAGTATTTGTGATATTAATCTTTTTTACCTGCTTGGTTGACATTAATAGACTTTATATAATGAGGCTATTAAACTATTAATTTTTCAATTTTTTATTTTTAATTAAAAAATATAATATAATATATTATAATATATATATATGTCAACAAGATTAGATGAAGAAAATCACATTAATAATCCAGTATTATTCTTTGCGGCTATTAGAATTCTTATAGAACGAATGAAAAATAAAGAAGACTATACTAAACCTACTACAAATACAGTACCAAGTTCTGTAAATCCTGGTCGTATATTATTTACACCACAAGTTATTAAAATTGAAGATTCTAAAATTAATTTACAAGTAGTTGATAAACTTTTATCAAATCCATATTTAATTCAGTCTGAATTAATGTATTTCAGATTTTATAGAGAATTATTAAATACTGCATCTTTATCTTATAATAATATATCTGATGTAGAAAGAATATACACACAAAATATATTACATTTAAAACAAGAAATAGAAAGATTAAAAGGACTAGGCAATATTGTTAAACTAGCTATTTTAATACCAATATCTAGTTATACTAAAAGTAATTTTTGGTGTACCCTTTATTTTATTAACTTGTGTTCAAGCAATGGAATTGATATAAATTATGGTATAAATAGTGTTAATAACTTTATTAATAGTTTACTTCCATATCAACCATCACCCGACTTTTATAAACCTCAAGCAAATGAAAAAATAATCATTATAGTTTGTGATGATGTTTCATATAGTGGTCAGCAATTAAGTGGTTACATTCATAGTAACAATTCAGTTAATAATAATAAATATGTACTATTTTTAAGTTTATTAGGTTATTCTGAAAATGCTCATGCCAGAATAACAAAATCTGTTAATCGTAAATTTCCAGTAATTTTTGGAAATGGTGCTATTACACCATTGGCAAAAATATCTATCAGATTTAATGATCCTCCACAAATGAATGATTTATTATATAAACAAGCAGCTGACAATGGTATGTATAATGGTTTATGTTCTTTAATAATGCATGATATGTTTTATATAAATGAAAAAGATAATAATTTAATATTAAAATCAACATTATTACAAAATCTTAAATATGTAGATTATAATAGTGGCGCTGATTCAAATGGATCTTTACAATATTTACCATTTAAATATCCTGATTCATTATCTACTGTTGATAATATGTGTTTATTAAATAGACAAGAAAATATAATAATTTTTAGAATTAGTAGAATAATTAATTTTATGGATGATAAAATATCAGATCCAGAAAAAATTAATAAATTAGCTTGTATTATGTTAAAAAAATTTAATTTAATTAGTTTAGCGCAAAAAATGCATATAAATTTAGTAACAAATTATAATAGAGTTACAGGCAGTGTAAATATATTCAAAGATACACTATCAAGTAATAATATAAATATTGATAATTCATTAATATCTGAATATATACCAAAATTAAGAGCTATTATAAATGAAACAAATACTAAATACTATAATAATTTACAATTATTTAAATTTATTAAAGCAAATAATAAAATACATAAATTTAATAAAAAACATTTAATAGAACTTATAGGTCCTAAAAATAATTATCAAAAATTTAATAACCATCAATTTTTAATTAGAAATTGTACTAATAATATTGATGAAAAATTAATCGCATTACAATCTTATCATATGTTTTGCAATCAAAATTGTACCGGTAATACTTTCTATAAAAAAATTAATTGGAAGTAATTATAACCAAATTTTAATTCTATCTTTTTGATTTAGATATAATTCATGAGTTGATTTAATATTAAATGTATTATAAAAATCATCTATATTTCTTAAAACACCATTAACTCTATATAATGGTGGAGAATGTGGATCTGTTAAAATTCTTTGTAACACATCTTCTTTTCTTGATTTTGATTTCCAAATATTTGCATAACTAATAAAAAATGTTTTAATTTTTGATGTATCATTATCTTTATTATCTAATAAATATTTTTTATATGCTCCTAAACTAATTTCAACACCACCTATATCTGCTATATTTTCTCCTAATGTTAATGTTCCATTTATTTTTTCACCTTCTATTTGGTATGATGAATATTGTAATTTAACTAATTCTGTTCTTTCTTTATATTTTGCTAAATCATTAACAGACCACCAATTCTTTAAATTACCATTGGAATCAAATTTACAACCTTGATCATCAAAACCGTGTGTTATTTCATGACCCACTATCATACCAAATCCTCCAAAATTTGATGCCATATCTTGATCTCGAGAAAAAAATGGTTTTTGAAGAATTCCTGCAGGAAACACTATTTCATTCATGCTTGATGAATAATATGCATTAACTGTATGAGCAAACATTGACCATTTATCTCTATTTAATGGTTCATATAAAGTTTTAATATAATGAGTCATATTAAATTTATTTATCGTTAATATATTTTTAATTAAACTTGATGATAAACTTATTTGTAAATCTTCATAATTTTTAATATATTTTTCTGGATAACCAATTTTAATTTTCATCTTTTTTAATTTTTCTAATGCAATAATTTTAGTTTGACAATCCATCCAATTATTAGTAAGTAAGCATAATTCTAACTCATTTTTAATATATCCAAATATTTGATGAGCTTGATTTTTTGATTCTAAACTAAAATATTTATCCGAATACATTTTTCCTACAATTTCGCCTAACAAAGATTCAACCACATTTACAGATCGTTTCCATTGATCTCCAATTGAAATAGTGCCATTTAATATTTTTTCATAAAAATCAAAATAAGTTTGTTCTATTTGTTCTGACAAATATTTATTAAAATCCACAATTATTTTTAAAATAAAATATTGTTTCCAATTTTCAAGGGATTCTGATTCAATCATTTGATTAACAACGTAAATATAATCTGGATTTATTAAATTAACTATACCCGGCTGTTTTTCTGCTTTTTGAAATATTCTTTTAAAATATTTAAGATTTGGACAAGTTTCCACAAAATTATCCCAAGTAGTTAAATTATCATTTAATTCAGGAATTCTTTTTTGAGCTTTTGAATATGTCTTATTTGCTAATTTTGTCTCTATTTCAACAATTATATTTGGATTAATATCAACATTAAATAATTTTGAATAATCTCTTATAAAATCTTTATATTTAGCTATAAATTCTCTTTTTGTTTCTAAAAAATAATAATTTTTTTCTGGTAATCCTAATCCACCAGATGTTAAATGTAAAATTACATTATCTGCATTTTTATAATTGGATTGAATTGTAAAATTAATTGGACAATCAATTTCTAATATAAAACTTAATTGGATTATTAAATCAAATAATTTTTGACTATTTGTTGTTAATTTAATTTGATTAATAATTTTGTTTATTATTATAAAATTTTCTTTATTTAATCTTGCACTCATATCGTTTATTTGACAATATAAAATACTTGCTTTTTGAAAAATTTTATCTTGAGATGATAAATTTTGTTCTAATAATTCTTTAACTCTTGTTACATTCGTTTTATTTAATATTTGAAAAGCACTGTATGTTGTATCATCAGCTGGTATTTCAGTATTTTTTATCCAATTATTATTAACATAATTATAAAAATTATTACCAGGATCAATACTATGATCTAAAATAATTTCTGGGTCATTTTCTAAAACCATTTTATTTATTCTATAAAATAAATTCATAAATTTATAATTAAATTAATTTAATTAACTTTTTAAACAATACTTTGTTACTGGTTTCCAAATAACTAATATTACCATTAATCAAATTTAGATACATATCATTAGATGTATCATTAATACTAGTATTAGTATCTACACTAACATTAGTAAGTTTATTTTCATTAAAAATGATTAATTGTTTATCATTAATCAAGCACAATCGTGAATTGTCAAGTGTAACAACATTATTAGTTGGATTATCTAGCATCTTCATGATTTTACTCAAAGATGTTTGTTTAATCATATGTTCGCCAATTGCATGTAAAGACTTCATAATAATATTTTGATAAATAAGTTTTGGTTGGATTTCAACTGGAATAATTACACCTGCAGAACCTAGTTTAACTCGTTTATACCAAGGATCAATAACATAGGTATTAATATAATCACCCCATTCATTTGATTGAGTCCCGAGCGATTTTAATTTATTTCGCCAATCACAACCAAAAACTGAATCTAGTAGTGGAAAAATTTCATTACGCATCTTTCCACGTTTAGACCATAAAGGTGTTGTATCAAGAAAGTAAGGAACACCAAACTCATGAGCAAAATCATAAATTACTTGTTTCTTATATCCAAGAAGTGGACGAAAAATTTTAACATTATTAATTGTATTAATTGTTTTCATAACTTCTAGATCTAAAATATTTCCACCACGCATTGAATTAGTAAAAATATTTTCAACAATATCATCTTGATGATGTGCTACAAAAATCCCACTATTAGGAGCAAGATTATTTTCTTCAATAATTTTCTTGTATGTGTTAAAACGAAGATTTCTAGATTCTTCTTCAAACTCAGAACGAGAACCAGAATCTTCTTTCTTTCGACTAATACCATTTACATAACTAATATAACTACGAATATTAAACATCTTGGTATATTTATCAATAAATTCTGATTCATCATGAGATTCTTTACGTAAACCATAATCAATTGATGCAGTATAGATTGGAAATTTATGTTTGGTTTGTAAATGTAATAGAATAGCCAACGTTACCATTGAATCAACACCACCTGACAAACTTACAATTGCACCAGTTTGATAAACTGAATTTTCTTTACAAAATTCATCAATTGTTTTAATCAATGGATTTGTATTTTCAACAGTTGATATAGCTTGGATATATGTTGGATCAAATTTAAAATGTACTGGCTTTTCTAATAAATATTGATACTTAGTTTCAGGGTCTTCTTTAATCAGTCCTGTAATCCTTCCGAAGAAAGAATAACATGATAGTAAAAGATAACCAGTAGTAAGTGGTATAATGAAAAATACCGTTATCATACCACAAATAAAAATTAGGGCATGCGATGGTGATAATTCTTCATGAATTGTATTGAAACACGGATGAGTCATTAATAAATACATTATTTATATTTATTAATAATAATTTCAATTTTTACAAAATAATATCATTAATTTCTGTGTCTTTATTAGTTTGTATATCTTTATTAGTATCATTATTATTATTAGTACTGAATAATTCTTTACCTTCAAAATTATATTCATTTAATTTTTCAATAAGTAAATTTGTATTTGATAATATAATAACATATGTATTTTGTATAGTTTTATTTTTGTATAATTCAAAATTATGATCGATATATGTGAAATTTTCTTTAGCTATCATTCTTAATCCCCTAAAATATTTTGATGACTTTACAATATTTACTATCGGAAAATCACCATAATCAATATTTTGTTTTTCTAATTCATTATTATAATGTTCTTTCATGTATGTTCTACCTTCTGAATCCCAAATTGGGATTGTAATTATAAATGTTAATGTTTCAGTTGTATTATCTAAATACCATAATAATTTATTGATACCTAAATCTATTATGTCTTTTTGATATGGTGGATTAAAACCAAATGTACCTTTAATTGGAATCATTTTAAAGAAACTACCAACTGATCCAAAATATTTTTCTAAGTCGTAATATAATGAACAATAATTAGGAAATGTACTATTAATTGCAGATGCAAAACATTCAAAATTTAAATTATAATCTGAATACATTTTAGCCATAATTGATGGTAATACAGCTAATTGATGATTATTAGAACCTAATAATTGATATCTAAAAATGATTGCCCATAAATATTCATCTAATTTACCAGATGGTCCTGTATATTTATTAGATAACTTGTCATAAATTTTACTTGGTAATAGAATATTATTTAAAATATTTTGCAGACGTTTATCTTTGATTGCAAAATTAATAATTATTTCAAATTTATAAAATGTAGATTCTAATTCTGATGATTTATTTTTTCTTATATTAATCATCATCTTTTTAATTTTATAATTTGATTTATTATTTTTAAATATTTGCGACTTTTGATATTCATTTAATGATTCTAATTGATACTTGTAATTATTTTTTAAACTAACTACTACTTTCTTTATTTTATCTTCGACATTAACTATTTTACTGTCGTATTTAGATAAATCTCTTAATGTATTTTCTAATGATTTAGTATCAGCATAATTTGTTGGGAAAAAATAATCTGATGAAAAATCATAATTTATATACAAAGAAAAAATCCAACTAGATAATATATTAGTTAAAGTTCTTGAAAATGATTTTTTAATTGAAAAAATATCTATACCAAAATTATTAATACAATCGTTTGTAAATGTTTTTATTAAAGATGAATATAATTTTCCTTTATATAATTCTAATATTGGTTCTACATTAGTCAAACTTTGTTGATTCAAATTTTTTGTTGTTATTAATGTTTTTGCTATTGAACTATAAAATTTTATATTTGTTGCTTTATCAATGTCTATTTCAATAACTTGATTATTCATAATATTATAAAGTAAAATTAATGTTTTTTTAAGTATAAATAAAATATTTGTATGTATCTTTAATTATTATTTTGTTTTGTTAAACAAAAAATAAAAGAAGTTGTCATCAGACTAGGTTTGATAGCCTAGTCACGACGACGTTGGAGGCCCATGCAGTAGGTGCCCTCGTAACGACCCGGGAAGAACCGAATCCAGACGCTTGGAATGAGCGAACTGAAGCTGTCACGGACCTTGTTTTGGAAGAAGCGGTTCTCCAGAAAACGAAGGCGCGAGAATTGGTAAGTCTCGCCATCAAGCTTCACGATCACGTCATCGTTGGACACGTCGAGAACAACAGTCTTGCTGTAGTTCAGAATGTATTGGACGCCCGAATTGATGTTCTCAAGGTCACCCTTGGGAATCGCGCGAACACAGTCAGCCAGAACAATCGACTCGGCCTTTTCCTGTGCTGCCATCTTGCGCCCGTGAGCCGCCTTTTCCTCAGAAGAGAACTCGCGCTTCTTGAAGAACTTGGGCTTGCCCGTAGCAGCTGTAGGAGCCGCACCCTCAGCATGGTGTTGGGGCTTGCCCGTAGAAGCTGTAGGAGCCTTGGGCTTGCCCGTAGAAGCTGCAGGAGCCTTGGGCTTGGTCGCCGCACCCTCAGCTTGGTGTTGAGGCTTGGGCTTGTAGTGAGGCTTTCCCTTGGGCTTAGGGTGGAGCTTGTTATTCTTGTGTTTGACAAGAACGAACTCACCCTCGTCCTCCTGCTTGGGAGCCTCAGTAACTTCATCGGGCATCTCGTCTTCGTCCGATGAAGCTGCCTCTTCCGCCTTGTGGAGAGCTGCCTCTGCTTCCAGAGCCTTCTGACGAGCTTCGGCAGCTTCCTTGCGGAGCTTCCAAACATTCACGACAGGCTTTGGTTCCGAAACAACAGGCTCGGACTCGGTCGCAACAGGCTCAGTGAGCTCGGTCGGCTCAGCTGCAGGAGCAGCCGGCTCGGTCGGCTCGGTAGGTGCAACAGGTGTTGCTGTCTTCTCCAGAGTCGTCAAGTCGAGCTTGACAAACTTGCCCTTCTTAGTCTTGGGGCTGCGAGGAGTGCTGGTATTGGTATTATTAGTAGTAGAAACCTTGGCATTAGACATTAAAAGATATATAATAATTGCAACATTAAAACTTTAAAATTTCAATTTTTTTTATATTAGTCTATATAATATCATCATTAAATAAGATAGAATATATAAAAGAATAGTAAGTACATATTATACAAATAATTATTAAGTTTATTTAGTTTATTCAATAAATAAAATAATTAAATAGGTTAACCTTTTAACCCTTAATGCGAATGGATGTAGAATCTATTTGTTGACTAATTAAATAGTCGTACATATAATCAGAATGATCTCCCTGCATTTGCATTACAGTAATTAGTTCTGACCCATTTTCACTTGGAATTTGTTTAATTGTTCCATTACACCCATTCTTTTTTTTAATTGTTTTCAAATGATCTTTTAGTTCGTCTTCTGTAATATTCCATCCACTTACATAAGTATTCTTTTTACGACCATTTACTTCGACCCAAATTTCTATTTTGGATTCTTTGGTAATTATATTATTAGTATTATCATTGATTTCATCAAAAGGATTCATTAATATAAAATAATGTTATAATAATTATTGAAAAAATCAATTTTTTTCAATAATTAGATTCAATATAACTATTTTTAAAATTATCAAAATCTTCTTGAAATGTAATTTTTAGTTTACTCATATCTAGATCTAGTTTTTTTAAAAATTTTTTGTTTTTTATATAAATAGTTGACAAATTAGAATCTTTGCGTTGGCTTACATCAATTAGATCTTTATTTGTTAGATTCCAATTATCTGCGTAAATTACTTCACGAACATTAATCTCTTTTTTTATCCTATCTACACCATAGATAAGAACAATCAAATTAAGACCTTCGTTAATTCTAATAGTATAATCAATATAAGATCCGTGTGGCAATGTAATATCATTAGGAAGTTTATAACTACTAAGACATTTAGATTTTACTTCAAATTTATTTTCACAATGTTCACAAATAATATCAAGCGAAGGGGTATGATTTCCAATTACGCGTAATTTCATTTCTTTGCATTCGGGACATTTAAAGTTATTAGCAATATAATATTCCATCATATTACCTACTTTTTTCTTTAGCAAAGGAGCCATGTTAGCCTCAATTGGACATTCTCTACATGTGTGAGTACCATTACAAAAATAACATTTGATTCCTGCGGATAGTTGTTTATAGTTAGATTTTAGAACTAATGTCATTATAGTATCTAATCATTATACATAACTAAGTAATAATTTCAATTTTTTTATATTGGGTATATTTGATCAATTTAATGGGCTATTTTAGCCAACAATAATTTGGTTTTTAAATATGATTGGGTATTTAATTTATTTTCATCAACTACATCAACTACATCAACTACATCAACTAAATCAACTAAATCCAAATCAACATCTTTCATTACAGTTGGAGATTCTTTTAATATATATTTAACATTTGAAAAACCATTTTTATCTAATGATTTAAAGCTTTTTACATTAGCTTTATTGTAATAAATAGTAATAGGCTTGTCTTTACTATTAGTAGATTTGATAAACATATTTTTTAATTTATTATTATAATCACCAATTAGGTTTAATGTTGATAGAGTAGGTGGAAATACATTAGATAATGAACTGTTTATATTTTTTGTATATATGGTAACAGATGATAATTTTTTACACCCTGAAAATGAATAAAATCCGATAGAAGTTACAGTAGCTGGTATATCAATTTTAGTTAAATTTAAACAATTTACAAACACTTCAGAACCAATGGTTGTTAGTTGTGATTTTGATTCTATGGTAATTGTTGATAATTTCGTACATCCATAAAATGCTCCTTTACTAATAGTAGTAACAGTAGCAGGTATAGTGTATGAAATATTTTTATTTCCTACTGCATATTGAATTAATATAGTACCATCTTTACTCAATAAATCTAATTTTGATGGTGAACTGCATTTATAGTTAGAATTAGCTGGATCTACATCTATATTAGTTAAATTTATACATCCTGAAAATGAACCAGAACCAATAGAAGTAACAGTAGCAGGTATATTAATTGTAGTTAAATTGTAACAACCTATAAATACAGTATCACCAATAGTTTTAAGTTGTGAATTCTCTTCTGTTGTAATAGTTGATAATTTTTTACAATATGCAAATGCATTACTACTAATAGTAGTAACAGTAGCAGGTATAGTGTATGAAATATTTTTATTTCCTACTGCATATTGAATTAATATAGTACCATCTTTACTTAATAAATCTATTTTTGATGTTGAACTGCATTTATAGTTAGAATTAGTTGATTCTACATCTATATTAGTTAAACTGGTACATCCTAAAAATGAGTTAAATTCAATAGAAGTTACAGTAGCAGGTATATTAATTTTAGTTAAACTTGAACAATTTTGAAATGCACTGTTACCAATAGATGTTAATGTATAAGAAGTATTAGTTGAATCATTAGTGTATGATGGTTTTAATATTATAGATGATGGTTTACCAGTAAAACCTATTATACCACATGTTTTAGTTGAATCATCTAGTGATATTTTAATAACACCACCTGTTACATCGACTTTAATAGTTTTATTAGCATTTGGTGCTTTGTTAATTGAAATTTCATTAATATTTTCTAATTGTTGATTTTTTAAATATAAATATTGTAAATATTCCATTTGAAAAAAGATAAATTATATATTAATAATTAGATTAAAATATTATTGTGGTATATATAAATAAAAATTAAACCAATTTAGACCCGACGGGTTGGAAAAGCAATGACTTCACGAATTGAATCTTGACCTGTAAGTAACATAACAAGTCGATCAATTCCTAGACCCCAACCACCTGTTGGAGGAAGACCATATTCAAGTGCTTTAACAAAATCATAGTCTGATGGGGGAATTTCATCATCACCCGCACTCTTTTGTTTAGATACTTCATCAAATATCTTCATTTGAAGTGCTGGATCATTTAATTCAGTATAAGCATTACAAAATTCTTTCTTGTTAATAAACAGTTCAAATCGTTCTGTCTTACCTGGTTGATCACGATGAGGTTTAGCTAGAGGTGACATAATTTGAGGATGATTAGTTAGAAAGGTT
>JACCDO012149074.1_pt1 | contig 11877 bp, 16 predicted proteins | sample 7446101 | NCBI WGS metagenome assembly JACCDO01 (sample SAMN15323440, study PRJNA562643) | freshwater metagenome | isolation source: river surface water | place: USA:Blue River Watershed | collected 2017-08-16 | reverse complement strand
GAAGGTAGATAATGTCTGAAATTTTACAAAACGCCCACCATTCACCAGCCCTAGGATACCCAACACCAGCCCGCTGAGTAACAAGAAACCCAAACTTAGCATTAGCATTTTTCTTCTCCGTCTCGGCCTCTTGGAACCATTTTTCGATTTGACCATAAGATGCTTCTTTAGCAGCCTTACCGCCTTTAACTTCAAACACTATCAGGCCGTAAGATTCACGCAGCCAAACGTCGCCTTCATCGGCTGAGCCTTTTAGAACGTTGCGGTGTGCGTCGAGTGGCGAATAGCCCACTGATAGTAGATAGTTTTTTACAGCAGTCTCAGCACGAGTGCCTATGTCTTTTGATTTACTCAAGGTCGTCTCCTTATACGCTACAATAGTAGCATGTCTCCCGTGCTTAGTTCAGAAGAAGTCAATGCTCTGCACACTAACTCTGACAAGGATTCTAGTGCGGGGGCGCAACACCACACTTTAGGTGTTAAACCTACGCAGGCTTCTCCAGGTAACCACAGTCACGACGGTAAAGATTCGGTACGAATTAAGTTTTCGGACATTGAGGGTGGTTGGATGAATGTTGACGGCGGATACCCTAACACTATTTATACACCTATCCCACACCTTGATGGAGGCGGAATTTAATGGCTGTAATTATTCAGTTACGTCGTGGCACAGCATCACAGTGGACTGCTGCCAATCCAATTCTTGCCGATGCCGAGATGGGTGTAGAGACCGATACCCTCAAAGTAAAGATAGGTAACGGCACATCAAACTGGGTCAGCCTGCCCTATTTCACCCAAGGCGCAGCAGGTCTTTCTGCATACCAAATCGCAGTAGCCAACGGTTTCGTTGGTACGGTCAATGATTGGTTGAATTCTCTTGAGGGTGCTACGGGTCCGGCTGGCCCAGCCAACACTTTGTCTATTGGAACTGTCGAATCTGGGCCTACGGCTAATGCTGTTATTACGGGCACGGCTCCGAATCAAAGCCTGAGCCTGGTTTTACCTAAGGGTGATAAAGGTGACACTGGAAATACTGGACCTGCTGGGCCTACAGGACCTGCAGGCCCTACTGGGTCTACTGGGCCTACTGGGCCTAGCAATACGCTTAGCGTAAGTAGCGTAACTACTGGTGCTGCTGGTTCTTCTGCCAGCGTAACAGTTAGCGGAACGTCACCAACTCAAAGCCTCGCTTTTGTTATTCCTAGGGGTGACAAGGGTGAAAAGGGTGACACTGGAGCAACTGGTGCTACTGGTGCAACTGGTGCTACTGGACCTACTGGACCTCAAGGACCGCAGGGTGTAAAGGGTGATACTGGTGCCACTGGACCTACTGGACCTCAAGGCCCTCAAGGGGTAAAGGGTGATACTGGAGATACTGGGCCTATTGGTCCTACCGGCCCTCAGGGACCGCAGGGTGTTCAGGGTGAGACTGGCCCTCAAGGACCTCAAGGTGTTCAGGGTGAGATTGGCCCTCAAGGTGTAGGCATTACTTTAATTGGCACGGTCTCAACAACTTCTGCACTTCCGTCAACCGGCAATGAAATCAATGATGCTTACATTGTTGAGGCTGACGGGGACCTTTACATTTGGGATGGCGATTCTTGGTACTCTGCAGGTCAAATTGTTGGACCGCAAGGCCCTCAAGGCATTCAGGGTATTCAAGGTCCTCAGGGTATTCAAGGTATTCAAGGTGAAACTGGACCTACTGGACCTGCTGGGCCTACTGGCCCCCAAGGCCCTCAAGGTATTCAGGGTGATACGGGTGCCACTGGGGCAACTGGTCCTCAGGGGCCTCAAGGTATTCAGGGTGAAACCGGCGCAACAGGCCCTCAGGGTCCTCAGGGTATTCAGGGAGAAACTGGTGCCACTGGGGCGACTGGCCCTCAAGGCCCTCAAGGCATTCAAGGTGAAACGGGTGCTACCGGACCAACAGGTGCAACAGGTCCTGCAGGGCCTGGTGTTGCTACTGGTGGTACTGCTGGTCAAATTCTTTCTAAAGTTGACGGCACAGACTATAACACTGTTTGGATTGACAACTACGCTCCAAACGTTGTTTTGTATGCGAAGAACGAAACAGGCTCCACCATGCCTAAAGGTTCAGTTGTGTATGTTGCCGGTGTAGACAACTCGGCCTCATTCCCCCGCTTAGCATTGGCTGACGCAGACGCTGAAGTAACTTCTTCAAAAACCGTTGGTATTCTTTCAACTACTTTAGCCACTGGTGATTTTGGTTACGTTATTACTGAAGGTATTTTAGAAGGCGTAAACACCGGAGGGGCTACTGCCGGGCAGTCTTTATGGCTTAGCAGCACTAGCGGTGGCTGGGTTTACGGGGCACCGCCTGCTGAACCAGCCCACTCTGTTTACCTTGGTGTGGTCCTTAAAGCCAATGCTTCTTCTGGCAAAATCTATATCAAGGTCCAGAATGGCTATGAACTTGATGAATTGCATGATGTTTCTGCTGCGTCTCCCGCTAACGGCGATTTGCTTATATTCAACTCGTCAACAGGAATGTGGACTAAGGCAGCCCAGTCAAATCTTACCATCGCTGAGTCTCAGGTTACAAACCTTGTCAGCGATTTGGCTGGCAAAGCCTCAACTACCCACACTCACGCCCTTGACGACCTTAGCGACGTAGCCACTACCGGGTCGACCGCCGGTCAAGCCCTAATTTACAGTGGCTCTACTTGGGGTCCAGGCAACGTATCATCAGGGCCAACCGTCTCAGACACCGCACCTTCTTCACCCTTTGTTGGGCAAGAATGGTTTAACAGCACCAACGGCAGAACATACATTCGCTACGATGGATTCTGGGTAGAAGAAAACTCAGTAGGTACCAAAGGTGCAGACGGTGTTTCAGGTGTATTAGTCGCCGTTTCGGTATCTTCAAACATTACCCTTGCTGCTGGTAACCGTTATTTTGTAAACACTTCGGCAGCCCGCACCTTAACCCTTCCAGCGTCTCCTGTGATGGGTGATGAAATACAAATCTTTGACGCTAGTGGCACCGCTGGAACAAACAACATTACTGTTCTAAACAATGCACTAAAAATCAACGGCGTAACCGACTCTGCACTACTAGACGTAAATGGCGTCGCTGCAGTCTTTGTTTATACTGGTTCAACATACGGATGGAGAATGGGCTAATGGCTATTTCCTTTTCAAGCCTTGCATCTAGCAAGACACAAAAAACCGAGATTATTACATCAACTCAATCTTGGACTGCACCAACTGGTGTTACCAAGGTTGAGGTTATTATGGCTGGAGGCGGTGGCAGCGGAGCGGGAAACTCCAGCAATGGATACTCTACTGGTGGTGGTGGTTCAGTCGATTATGCAGTAGTAACAGTTACGCCCGGCAGTGCATACACTATTACGATTGGCGCAGGGGGTTCTGGAAGTACGGCGATGACTGGCGCAGCAGGTGGAACATCTAGTTTTGGCGCATTATTTTCTGTTGCTGGTGGTGCTGCCGGTATGAACGGTTGGTCTGGAAATATTTCATATGCTCAAGGAACCCGCATGGGCGGTGCCGGTGGGTCACCAAGAAGCAACGGAACTACTTGGAACGCTGGGGATGGAATGCCCGGAGCATTTGGCTTAGGTGCTGGCGGAGGTGCCGGTGCAGCGGGAACTAACTATCCCCCCGCTGCGCCAAGCGGTGGAGGTTCTGGTGGAGTAAACTCAAATGGGTACAACGCTAATCCAAACACTGGCTCCGGTGGTGGTGGCGGTGGTGGAACTAGTTCTGGTTTCAGCGGTGGCAATGGTGGTTCCGGAATTGCAATCCTAAAGTATTGGGCGTAGGAGATAACATGGCACACTTTGCAAAAATAGAAAACGGTATTGTTACTAACGTTGTCGTTGTTGATAATGAACATGAAGACAATGGTGAAGCATACTTAAACTCGCTAGGCCTTGACGGTCAATGGGTACAAACTTCATACAACAATAACTTTCGTGGCAAGTTCGCTGGCATTGGAGATACCTATGACCCTGAACTCGACGAGTTTATTGCCCCTGAACAACCAGAACCAGTGGTTGAGGAGATAACCGATGGCGCTTAATTTTCCTGATAGCCCCACAGTTAACGATACGTTTACTGCTGGTGACCGTACTTGGATTTGGACTGGAAGCGTTTGGAACCTAGTATCTAGCCTTGGCACCTTAGACGGCTTATCCGATGTAACTATTACTACACCAACAACTGGGCAGACTATAACTTATAATGGAACCCAATGGGTAAACTCGGCTGCTACTAGCGGTTTTGACCCATTCTTACTAATGGGAGCATAATGCCTACAGCATACAAAATACTTGGACAATCAGCACCTGCTGACACCAACAACGCAAACCTATACACGGCACCATCAGCAACATCAGCAGTAGTATCGACTATCCACATAGCAAACACTACTTCTACCGCTGCGACTTGTCGTATTTTTGTACGTATTGCTGGGGCTGCTGCTGCAACTTCTAACGCCATTGCTTACGATTTATCTGTTCCGGCAAACGGGCTTTACGCCCTTACTGAAGGTATTACCCTTGCAACTGCGGATGTAATAACGGTAAGAACTGGTACTGCAAATGCACTTACTTTTACAGCATTTGGAAGCGAGATTAGTTAATGGCAATAACATCATTACCGGCAGCGTCTGGGGGATTCGACCCTAGCAAATTAACACTTCAACAAACCCTTGTTTCATCTGGTTCTGTCACCATTCCCGCTGGAATTACTTGGGTTTATGCAATCGTTGTTGGCGGTGGAGGCGGAAGTTTTGGTGGTAGCACTGGTGGCTCTGGTGGTGGCGGTGCTGGTGGCTACGTAGCAGGATGGGTTCCTGCGTCTACAACAGTAACTATTGGCGCTGGAGGGGCTGGTGCTGTTGGTGGAAACACAATTTATTCAACCCTAATCGCCGGTGGCGGCGGGACTGGCGCTTTAGGGCAAAACGGCGGTGCTGGAACCGCTGGAATTGCTGGACAAATTGGTGGTGCTGGCGGTGGCGGAGGAGGGGGAATTGGACCAGGTGCTGGTGCTGCTGGTTCAATAACCTATTTAGGTGGCCCCGCTGGTGTCGCTGGAACAACAGGAACTACCGGAGGTAATGGAGGTTCTGGTGTTTCTGGTGGAGGTGCCGGTGGAGGTACTTCCGGTGCTGGCGGTATTGGCGGTACGGGTGTTTCTGGCGGTGGCGGAGGCGGTAGCGCCTCTGGTGCCGGTGGTGTTGGCGGTACAGGTGCAATTATTGGTGGCGGTGGCGGTGGCGCTAATGGTGGAAACAATGGAACTATTAGTGGTGCTGGCGGTGCTGGAAAATTTGCCGGTGGAACTGGTGCCGTTGGTGGAGGCGGTGGAGGCGGTGGTTTTTTGGGTGCTGGCGGTAACGCAACATCAACTACAACAGGTGTAGGTGGTTCCGGTGGTGGTGGTGCTGGTGGTTGCGCTGCATATAAAACAAGCAGTTCAACAGGGGGAAATGGCTGTGTTTTACTTTATTACTAGGAAATAAAAATGTCTAAAACTTTTGCTCATCTTTTTGAAAACACTGTTATTAATGTCGTTGTGGCAAATTCATTAGCAGATGCTGAATTAGTAACAGGTGCTATTTGTGTTGAATATACTGAAGAAAACCCTGCTGGTATTGGCTGGACGTATGACGTAGAAAACGACACGTTTATCAGGCCTATTGCAGACTCTGAGGTAGCCGAGTAGGCTAACCCTCAAGTACTACATTAAAGGAGACATAATGTTAGAAGGACTTACACCGCCAGTTAAAGAAATGCTTTGTGCCGTAATGTCACGGGCAGCGGAGAAACTAGACGCTAAAGACATGGCCATACTAAACGAAGCATTAGCCGATAGTCGTTGGTCAAACAACGCATTAGCCGAAGAACTCACTAAACGAAACTTCCCAATCGGTGAAGGTGCAATCCGTAAACACCGTACAGGAAAATGCTGCTGTGCTAGATAACCTAACCCCGGCCCCATCTTGGGGGCCAGTGTCAAAGGCGACACCAGTAATTATTAACAACCCTAAAGAACCTAAAAAGTCGAAGGCTAAACACCAAACTTGGGTTGTTTTACCTGACCCACAAATTGGTTACCGCAACTTTGACGGCAACCTAGACCCATTCCATGACGAGAAAGCCATGTCGGTAGCGTTACAAATTACCAACTGGCTATACCACAACGACAAAGTGGACGGCGTTATCAACCTCGGAGACTATTTAGACTTACCATCACAAGGTAAGTATGAGCAAGAACCAGCGTTTGCTAACACTACCCAGTTGGCGTTCAACCGTGGACACAAGTTCTTACAAGAACAACGGGCAGCAGCAGGGCCAGAAGCAAAAATTGTTCTCATCGAAGGTAACCATGACCGTCGTATGGAAAAATTTATTATGATTAACACTGCTGCAGCATACGGGTTGAAACGAGCAAACGCCGACGAACTCCCTGTGATGAGCATTCCTTATTTGTTACGTTTAGATGAGATTGGAGTTGAGTACATTGACGCCTACCCAGCGGGTGCTTTTTGGCTCACGCAAAGCCTTCGTGCTGTACACGGCAGCAAAGTCAGGTCAGGCGGTTCTACCGCAGCAGCCTACACCAACGCCGACCCACACATCAGCACAATCTTCGGACACGTCCACCGACAAGAACTACAATCTAAAACAGTTTATGACCGAGCAGGGTCAATTAAATCTGTCGCTGTATCACCAGGCTGTCTCTGCCGAGTTGATGGGGCTGTACCAAGCGTCAACGGCGCAACGGGAGTCGATGGTCGCCCTCATACCTACTGGGAAAACTGGCAGCAAGGCATCTGTGTTGTCACGATTGAAGAAGACCAGCCGTTTTTTGAACTGGTTCAGATAAACGACGGTGTGGCTTGGTTCAGAGGAACCAAATTCTTAGCCTAATTCTCTGAAAGACGTTTAGCCTCGGCAGCGAGGATTTCTTCCATCGTTGCTTTGGACTCTCCGTCATGTAAAAACCAATCAATTCCAACAACTCCTTGAGGGATAAACGGCTGAGTATGTACAGGCCTCTCACCGTAATGTGGGTCATTTAAAGCGTGCCAAGTGTTGTGACAATAATCACAAATACGATGCAAGTTACTTGGTGCGTTGTTCATCGTGTTTTTATCGGGGCCATGGTGCCTATCGCTGGCTGGGCGACCAACGCAACCAACAATAGGCACCACGCCTCCACCAGCCTTAGCAAGGCCAGCCCACTCGCAAACCATTCCAGCCGAAATGGGGTACATTTCTGCTGCTCTCTTACGTCCCGTCGAGATTGGGTCTTTATAGTCTGCTAGGTCTTTAGAAGCCTCATAGCCGTCATCAATGTATCAGTTGTCTACGGTTACACCTTCAGGCGTTTCTGGGGCATTCTGAGGCTTTACGTCGCCATTGGGGGTGAATTTGACTTCACCGCCACAGCAACATACTTCCGTGTAGTCTGGGTCGAATGTTTGCCAACATTCGTTGTGGAAATTAGCCCTACATGCTAGGCATGGGTCATCGCCAGTACTCATCACGGTCCTTCTCTACAATGTCAATCATTTCTGAAATACTCACCTCTTGAGGCGGAGCAGACTTCATCAGTTCAACACCAATAAACATGCGGAAACCAGCGTTGCTGGATTCTGCTACGCCTAGACGGGCACGAACCTCACGGCTCAGGTTATTCTGAGTGACTGGTTTCTCACCGTTTTCAGCACACCAATCACGATAAGCGTTGTAAACAGCGACCTTAGTGACCGAAGCCGTGTCAGCCACAATGGTCTTCTCATCCAAGAACTTAGCAATGTGGTCTTCTTCGTGACGGTAAGACTGGGTAGCCATCTTCACAGACTCAGGCTCCGAGAAGCCTTGGTTGGTTAGGCGAACAGCACCGTCAACCATCCACTGTAAAATGCCTGGGCCTTCTTCTTGCACCAACAACTGAGCAAAGTTCTCTTTACGTTTCTCAGCCGGAATGGTTTTACGGAAATCAATTTTGCGTAAACGACGCCAAAAACCATCACCACCAGACTTCACTTCAGGCAAATGGTTCACTGCCATAAACAAAGTGTGGGTTGGTTTGAAGTCGAAAAAGTTTTGACCCATAAAACGGGCAGACAACGTGTCGCCACCCGTCAACATTTTCACTCGACTTTCGTTAAATTTACCGTCAGGCCTTGTCTCCGAAGCCACGGCAAGACGTACTCCTCTAAGTCTTGCAATGTCAGTGGGATGTGCGTTCCCTGTAGTGTCAAGTAGAAAATTTTCGGGCATGGTTGCTGCGTAGTCGTTGAGGATTCCTGAGATGACATCTAAAATAGTCGACTTTCCGTTAGCACCAGTGCCAACAAATACGGGAAGAACATGGAACCGTGAATCACCAAACAAACAAGCACCGAAAAGTTCTTGCAAATAGTTTATGCGGTCTTCGTCTTCAATTATTTCTTTAAGGAACGCATCCCAAAGCGGAGTATCCACAGTTGCTGGAGCGACGCTGGTTTGCCTTGTATTAAGGTCAAGACCTTTAACCGCTGGACGAATCTCGCCCGTGCGGAGGTTGACAATCCCTGCAGGAGTACACAAATCATTAGCCTCAGCATCCAACTGGATAGTAGGAACCAAAACGTCTTCGTCAGTTCCCGCAATCGTAATCGCATTCTGAAGCCTGTCCTTATTCGCTGACTGTTGAGCCCACTTCAACTGGGCGTCGTCTGCATCACAGTTGAGACTGAATTTAGTTGCCTCAATAGCAACCTGCATAATAGATTTCTCTCGGTCTAAAGCATAACGGCTACCATCCCATTTATGCCAACCAACATCAGTCACATACTTATAATCATTCTGCATGAAATGAATTAGACGATGAGCATTAGCAGCATCCGTACGTCCAAACGCATAAAACGAAGCATCATAAATTTCTTGCAATTCTTCAAACGTGTACTCGTTTTTAACTGCCGGAATATCTAAACCTACTGTTGGGTTGACCTGTAAATCACTTTTGTGAGTATGCTTACGAAGTTCGTCCTCCAACTTCTTAGCATCGAAAGACTCAACCCGGGCAACAGCCCACTTGTTTGCACCCTCAAGTTCACCACGGTTCATTTCACGAGCCGGAGCATGAGTCAAAAACTCCTCAAACTGTGCTTTCAAAGCAGCAACCAACATACGAGCCGTATCTTTTGTGATACACCCATTACGATGTGCAGCATTCAGTTTCACTAACTGTTGCAACAACCAACCGTGACGACTCTTAGGAGTGCCGCTAGTAGGTCGTACGGAAGCAAACAAATTAGGAACCCAAGCACAGTCAGTCTCCGCATAAGCCCATTCGTTGTGGTCAGAAACCTGCTCAAAGTCAGAAGGAATGGTTTGCATAGAAGCAAAACCATGAGCAATAAGAATGTCGTCCAACTCGTCAAGCGAAAGTGGACGCCAATTCTCAGGGAACTCAGTCTTTACAACAACAGGATGCTCTACGTCTTTGTAGTTGGTGCTCCCTGGTGCCCTAAAAATACGAGGCAAATCAAACACTGAATCAAGTTGCCCGCCTTGCGACGCAGCAACCCAACGCACGAACGCTCCCCAACGAGCAAGAATACCAGCACCTCTAGGCTGAGTGTATTCTTCCTCAGGGTCAATAGCCCAATAAGGCTGCAACCCATGACCACTGTGCACAATCGCTGTTGGAGGAACAGCAATCAAATCAGTAATCAGTTCAATAAGTTCGTGAGCACGTTCAGCAGACTGAATGCCCGTATCTTTAAAGTCAATGTCAATCCACACTGCAGACAAACGAGTAACATCTTCCGCTTTACAACGACCCTCAGCATCAGCAGGGTTAATCTCATACCACACGTTAAACGACAACTCATTCAAAGCGTCGACAATCGTATCGGCTAAAGAAACTTTAGTGGTTTTTACACGAAAACCTTGAGCAGCAGACTGGTAACAAACGGTCACTGCATCGTCGGCTGAACGACCTAATCGTTCAAGCAGTTCCTGAAATGGCTTGGTCAATGCCATCAAATCCTTTCAATAAAGATGGTGAAGGGGATACGGCTACAGAAAGGAGTAAAGAACGCCGTATCCCCCTCACACTATAGTTTAGATGAGTTCTAGAGCCTGCACAACAGCGTACTTGTTAACGCCCATCATGCTTGCAATTTCCTCAGCAACAAGGCCAGCAGCCTCCAACTTCTTCGCCTTCTCAACCTGAGCAGGAGTCAAAGCGTCGCCCACAGGCTCAGCACCAGAAGCCAACAAAGCATCCACAGCAGGGTTACTAACACCCTTAGCCAAAGTAATCTCGTATAACTTCACGTTGTTGTACTTCTTGTTAGAAGAAGGCTTTTCACCGGCGAACTTAATGGTGAACTTGAAACCTTTCTCAAGTTTCGCCACACCCGCCTCTTTCATTGCTTGCTTAGCAGCCTGCAACTTCTGACCGAAAAGATAAACTTTACGGGTTCCGTCATCACCCTCAACATCAGGGTCAAGGTAATCAGTAGCCAAAGTTACAACAATCTGCAACTTCGGGTTGCCATCTTCCCAAAACTCAGGGTCACCAGTTTCAAAGTTACGGACCTGAGCAGTTTCAAGATTAGTGATAGTGCCAGTATAAGCGTCACCAACCTTAGCATCCTTAAACGAAATGCTTGGAACAGACTGAGCAGTCAAAAGACTGTTTGGGTCTGGTAGTAATACATCATTGTTCATCTTAGTTTTTTCCTTTATTTGCTTTTCTTGTCTCAAATCAACGACAAGACGTCGTTGACATTTTCTTCCTGCTCAAACTTTTTACAGTCCCAACAGAAAGAAGCCTTAGGTTGTTTATCAATAACAGCATCCCAACCAATAACTTCAGCAGCATCAATCAAAACTTCCAACTCTGCCAAAGCATCCAACGCAACTTTCTCGTCATACCGAAGCATAACAACCTGTGCGTTCATCAAATCTACGTCACGAGGAAGAAAAGTCAATGCGACATGCGTAACATCGAAACCTTTCTTTTTCCATCCGAGGCCATACAACATTGCTTGAATACGATACTGGTTTTTAATCTTGCCATTCGCAGCCTCTTTCAAAGCACGTTCACCAACAACCTTCCAATCGTTGACCACGCCATCCTTGTAAGCAAACATGTCACACGAACCACCAAGTTTTAACGTCTTGTATTCAAATACGTCAATTCGGCCTTCAAGTTTATAATCTTCCCAACGAGCGAAGCCTTCTTCAAGTGAAGCATGTACAGCCGTACCAATAAATGGATACCACGAACCTTCCGGTTTCTTAGGACGGCCTGCAAGTTTCCGAGCAACACATTTACGACAATCAGAACCAACCTCGCTAATACCAATTTGAGTTTGATACGAACGCTCCGTAAGAAAAAGTTCAGTGATACGGTGCATCCATTTATGAGCAGCCTCAACCGCTTTAGCATCAGACTCGTCCTGTTCAGCATTAATTATCTTTACTGTTGCCACTGTTGTCTCCTTTATCGGTAGCGTAAAAGCCTGAGCCTTTGAACTGGACTCCTATTCTGCCATACACCTTAGACATTCGAGTGCCACACTTACAAATAGCCTGAAAATCATTCACATGAATACTAATAGTTTCAGTGCGAGTATCACCACACTTAGGACATTCAAACTCAAACGTCGGCATCATCAACCCCAAACTCAAAAATCTGTTTACGCAAAGAAGCATGCAATTTACCCACCTCATCAGCCGGTTGCCAAAACCCACTAGTCGTATACACGCCCACAGCAGCCTTCAATGCAGCCAACAAAACATCAATTTTATCTTGACGAACATCAATCGTTACTAACATTTTTCTTCCTACCTCCAACCGCACGATTAGTTCTACCTT
>JACCDO010874896.1_pt1 | contig 11877 bp, 7 predicted proteins | sample 7446101 | NCBI WGS metagenome assembly JACCDO01 (sample SAMN15323440, study PRJNA562643) | freshwater metagenome | isolation source: river surface water | place: USA:Blue River Watershed | collected 2017-08-16 | reverse complement strand
GAATACTTTCAGAACTTGCAAGGGGAGGGAATTTCTGGTCTACGTCGCATCCTACGGGCCTATGCTTTGCACAACCCACAGGTGGGGTATTGCCAGGCACTCAACTTCATCGCCGGCACCATGCTGCTGTATTTATCGGAGGAAGACGCTTTCTGGTTATTCGTCACGGTGGTGGACACCCTGTTGCCGGCGGACTACTACTCCGAAAGCATGGTTGGCATGTATGTAGACCAGATGGTGTTTTCGAAAATGATCGAGTTATATATGCCAAAGATACATCGCCTCGTGGAAAGAGAGCAACTGCAGCTGCCACTTGTAACCGTCAAATGGTTCATGTGTTTTTTTGTCACTACGCTCCGGCACGACGTGGCCCTGCGCGTATGGGACATGTTCCTGAACGAGGGTGTCAAGGTGGTTTTTCGTATAGGTTGTGCGTTGATTAAATTGAGCGAAGAGCACATTCTGGCCTCCAAAGATGGCGGCGATCTGTTCATGATCCTGCGCGGCCTTGGTCCAGAGGTCGTGGATGCCGATGTCTTGCTTGCGGCAGCGTACAAATCCCCGCCGGACAGTGCATGGAGCAGCAGTGGAGAGTCTGGTGTTCATGTAAGTCCAAGACTGCGCACGCGCATTCAGAACCATGGGCAAGTGCCGCTGGTGCTGTCTGGACTGGGTCTCGCTCACATCGGACCGAGGGCGTCGCCTTCAGCCACCCACAATCCCAATGCTCCTAGCTCGCCCTTCGGCGGCAACAACACTGCTAGTGCCAGTCCCACTGTGGCCCCTGCCGCGCCAGAGTTCCCTGTTTCTAGCGCGCCGCGTCATGGCACGGTGGTACCTCAGATGGAGCGCATCGGGGAGATCAACGCCAGCTCTCTGCGTTTGTCCCGCAGCTCCCACAGCTCCAGCACGAGCAAATTACATGTAGTAGTGCCACCTGCAGCCCCGCGCTCTTTTGGCTCTGATTTCCGCTCCTTCAAGCGAGCAGACATAGAAAGCTGGCGTGCAGAGTTTCGTCCAGAGCTCGAGGAGAAGTTTCGGCGCATGAACGAAGCACGCAAGGAGTGGCGGCTACAGGAGGCAATAGAAGCCAAAGCAAGAGAGCAAGCGGATTTGGAATCGTCCGCTGGAGTTGTGAATGCAGCTGAGCAGCGCAGCGAGTGCGCAGGAGAGGAGGTTGGAGGTGCAAGCTCTGAAAATGAACTTGCTGTCGATGCTACTTCAGCAGAGGTTGAAGAGGAACAGAATGAAGAAGATGACGATGACGACGAAGATAGCGAGGGGGGGGATGAAGATGATGTCATTCATCCTGACTTTGTCGACGTGTTGGGGCGGCCCGCGTGCCAAAGCTCACTTCGCATCGGTGCCGCTGTTCAGGGCGCGTCAGCTTCACAGACCCAAGAACAAGGAAATGGCAGGGATATGTCCGGATTGAAATCTGGTGATAGCATAGATTTGTTGGGTATAGTTGATGATGGGAAAAGTACCAGTGCTATTTGGCAATGGTTAACTGCGAGACGCGATGTGTATGAAGTGGAGATTTAAACTTTGTCATGATGTATATTTTGTATTTCAATTTAATAAAAATACATGGAACTCTTATTTAGAATATAATATGTACTCTCACGTACTTTCTATACATTATTTATATTTTGGTTAAAGACTTCGTATTCAACTCATTTACTAATTCAATCATTTAGGTAGCTTTAAGATGTTATTGAGTGCATGATATGACATGAAATTATAGTCTACGTGCAATCTCTGCACATAGCTCATTGAGAGGGACGTGACGAATACTGTCGTAACGTTTACTACAATCGCAGGATTTCGATACCAGGTAGGCACCGGCTATGATTAGTGAAATCCAAAAAAAGTGTTGTTCAGTCTTTTTTTCGAATGGCATGCTGGTTTTACTGAATATATACCGCTAAAGTGTTGAATAAAATTGAAGTAAATGTCTTTTTTGTTCTCTGGCTTTGAGAAGAACGCTTCAAAGTACTTGTCAAAGTACTGTCCCGTTTTTTAACGGGACAACAAAATCGTCCGACTTTGAAGCAATCTTTTCAAAGGTGGGGCCGATTGAAACAGATTTTTTTCTGGCTTCCTTGCTCGCGTTTCCCTCAATACACTCCCTAAAAAACCATCATGAGCATTAATGCTCTAATGATGCCATTGTCAGACGGAAATGACGTTCCACAGTTCTTCAGTTCTGCCTTTCGCCTCGGCACTGTTGAAGCGACTAGAGCACATGTATTAGCACTTTTCAAGGCAGGTGTACGACACTTTGAAATTGCAGAGCTATATGGAAATGGAAATACTATATGCGAAACATTAAGAGAGGTTGCAAGTCGAGATCAAGTGTACATAGCACTGAAAATGTGGCCAAAGAGCCGGCGGGCGGAAGTTCTGAGGGATACAATTCCTTATCTTCTGAACCAATATGGCTTAGATTATGTTGATCTTTTATCTGTGCATGCACCTATTGATTCGGACAATAAAGTAGAACAATATAAGGCTTTGGAAGATGCAAAAGATTGTGGACTCACTCGGAGCATCGGTATCGTAAATATAAATGCCGTAATGCTTCAAGATTTGCTGAAAAATTGCCGAATTACCCCCGTCACATATGAAATCGAGTCTACCCCATTTGGCCAAAATGTAGATATGGTAGAGTTTTGTGGAGATAGCAGCATTGTTGTTTTAAATAATGCTCCCCTGGCTAAGGGACTTCGAAATAATCACCCGCGATTAGTGACGCTGGCTGAAGAGCTCGGCATTAGCCCGACCCGATTGCTCTTGAAGTGGGCATTCACCATGCGCATGGCTGTAGGTTTGCCTGCTGGAAATGCTGCGGTTATGACCGAGTTGGATGCGGGACTGGATCAATGTTTCGACGGACCGTTGTCTCCTCATGTGATGGCTGAGTTGCTCTCTCTGGAAGACGGTCTAGTGACCACGTGGGTACCCACAGAAGTCGTTGTAGATGATGCGTGATGTTCCTTGAGGAGCTGAAACACGCGAGGGAGCCTAGTGCAGCAGCTGCTTATTTGTAAATTCCTTAAGTGTGAGTTCTTGCCACTACTCTATTTATTGTCATATACAGCATAAAATTACATCCACGCTAGCACCTTTTCGTTGTGCTTGCTCTTTGTTGTTCCTCTTCGCAGTGAAATACATTACTATTCCTATTTCTTGGCCTTCGCCGGTTTTTTCTTGCACAGCTTTTGGGTGTTTTCTATCGCTAGGGCCTTGTCCGCCTCATTCTTGGTATGCAACACTTTCAGATCTTTCTCCGCCTTAAGTAGCTTTGTTTTGGCTTCAGCGCATACATCTGCGTTAGCACCCAATTCCTCTGCTCCCACAAAGCTGGCCTTCAGCTTGGTAATGGCCGCCTGAAGGCTGGTGTAAGCCGCACTGGGCTCCCACACATACTCGTTGGTATCTGCTGGTGGATGCGGGAACCCCTCTGTCTCTACCACGTGACCTGTGTCATTCTCGCCCCAGTAGTCTTCAGGATACTCCGCGCCTTCCTTCAAAGGCATCTTCACAACTGGAATGCTGGCTAGAGCGCGCGTCATGCCCAGCTCTGCAAACAACCTGTTACACAATCGCTCCGCTGGAGATAATATCTTGATGTTGATTTTCATCGATTCGCCCTTGTGTACAGCCTGCTTTAGTCTGTTCATGTCATGCTCATTTGCATCTTGTGCCACTGTAACCGTTGCAAGCCTGTTCGTGAGAACACTCACCCAGTATTCTTGCTCGCATGTAGTAACGAGCTCTTCCGCGTAGGCAATCTGCGCAGGATCTGCGCCGATCTCGCGAGCGCGCATCAGAGTGGCTTCCAACTTGTGCACAGTAGTAGTGAACTGCTGTTGGTTTTGAATGGGCATTTGTGCGCGTACCATGTCGATGTCCGCCGTCAGCTCCTGTCCGAGCTCCAGGCCCCTCACCACACGCTCTCCCTGTCGAATCAGATCCTCTGGCAAGCCCGCTTCCATACTAATGCGTAGTGTCTCCTGCAGCTTTACAATACCATCGGCACTGTTCGTGTTTTGCACAGCAATCTCTAATGCTTGGTATAATTTCGAATATTTCTTTACATTCGTTTCATGCTTGACAACTGTGTCTGCGATCGTCATGCTCGCGCCAACTTCCATCGCCTCCGCGATCAGAGTGCGACATTCCTTGTGTGTAGACATGTCAATAGGCAAGTTTTTATATGTGTTCACCTTGGTGGAATAGGCGCCATCGTCTACCAGCGCTCGTATCACTCGCACGTCCCCTGACACTGCAGCAAGGTGTAGTGCATTGTTGCCCATGTCATCCGTATCGTTGGGCGAGTATCCATCCATCAGCAGCATCCAAACAGGGCGCAGATATCCCTTGGCTGCTGCCCAGAGCAAAGGCGTATTCTTTAACAAATTGACGCTCGTTTCCAATTTGCGTTCCATAGCTGCGTCATAGTCCAAGTCCTCGTCGTCCTCATCCAAATCGTCAAGGTATTTATCAGATGCATCTGCTTTCGACTTCAATGCGTGTGTTGTGGCGTCTGCTGTACCAGCAGAGACACTACGATCAGATGGCTCTGCGGCAGGCGCGACGTTGCCAACGCTCTTATCTGCCTCTTTCTTCTCTCCTTCTTTTGATTCATCAGCACCAGCAGAGCCGTCAGCGCCTTCCGATGTTGCGCCGCTCGCCCCTACCCCTGCTGAAGATTTCTTTGCGTCTTCTGCGGCTTTATCCTCTCGCATTTTTCTTAACTTTTCCCGTCGGACCATGCGATGGTATGGTGCGGTGGCGCCATGCTCGATCATTTTTTGCATCATCACTACATTGCCATACTTTGCGGCCCAGTGCAGAGGTGTCCAACTACTTTTTTCGTCGACATATGTCGGAGGCACTAAATTCTTTAAAAACTGCAATACTACTTCTGTTTTGTTTGCTGCGGCGGCGGCATATAAGTCAGCTTTAAACAGGCGTGGATCGGGTTTATCCTCAACTTCTCCTTCTTCAGCTCCAACATTTGGTAAGTCGTTTTCAGCGCTCATGTTTTCTTATGCAATTACTCGACTATTTTGCGAGTATTAGAGATTTCACTGACCTCAAAACGTATTGTACAATTAAAAACAATGCAGAAAAAGGATCATTCCCTCCCCATTTCCTTGGATTCTCTAAAATACTATGTCATCGCTTGACAAGATGGAATCGGATGTACAGGAAGACGTTGAATATGAAGTTGAAGATTTCACAGTAGGACCCTACCACTTCGGAGTCACGACCATAGCATTCATGCCTATTGACGTGCTTATGAAAATGGGAGATAAGAAGGTGGAAATAAGTGGACAAAAGTTGTGGTGTGGAAGCTTGGGGGTCATTGAATATTTGTTGGGTAATAAAGAATTCGTCAAAGAGAAAACTGTGCTTGAGCTTGGTGCAGGTACTGGCGTACTTGGCATGCTCTGTCATCGATTACAGGCTCAGCGAGTTATCTTGACTGACAATGACCCTCGTAGCTTACGGCATATGGTGGAAGACTGTGATAGAAATGGCGTGATTGCTGAAGTTTGTTCTTTAGATTGGTTTGATTCTGCTACGCATGATAATTTGCATTTAGAAAGGGGTGGTCCGGGATCGCTGCGCATAGTCGCTGGAGATGTGCTATATAAGCAGCCACTTTTAGAGCCTTTCATGAGCACCGTGCATTCATTGTTAAGCAAATATACCCTGAGTCAAATGCTCTTGTGCCATATTCCAAGAGCTGGTATTGACCACGCTGCTATCACGTCCTTAGCTCTAGCGAAGGGTTTATGCGTAGAAGAAGTTGACCCTAGTTTATGGCGGAAAGGCAGTTGTGTTGAGTACAGCCCAGAGGAGGACTACAGCCGCGCGAAGCTCTATCTCATTCGCCTGTGAATAAACTTGACCCTTTACGATCGAATGCTTCTTGTTGTCTGTATATTTTATGTTTGTATAAATCCATTTTTTATCGTTTACTTCCGTTGAAATATAATTATCTAATAATGTGGCACATCAAAGTTTGTGAAAACCACACCATCTTCGATTGTCGCCTATGGTGCTTGGGGTTACACAAATTTCCTTGAATTAGGCATTTACTTGGACATCATCATTTTGACGAACTCCTCGTAGTTAATCTGACCATCACCATCAATATCGGCCTCACGGATCATCTCATCGACCTCCTCGTCGGAAAGTTTCTCACCCAAATTTGTCATGATGTGTCTTAACTCAGCGGCTGAGATAAAGCCGTTACCGTCCTTGTCAAACACCTTGAATGCCTCCAAAATCTCTTCCTCAGAATCAGTATCCTTCATCTTGCGGGCCATCATGGTCAAGAACTCGGGGAAATCAATGGTACCGTTACCATCGGCATCGACTTCGTTAATCATATCAGCAAGCTCAGCCTCAGTGGGGTTCTGGCCGAGGGAACGCATGACGGTACCCAACTCCTTGGTGGTGATGGTACCATCACCATCTTTATCGAAAAGGGAGAATGCCTCCTTGAACTCTGCAATCTGCTCTTCAGTCAACTGGTCAGCCATTTTATTTTATATAAATTCGCGAGCTGTTTGATTAAAATATGCGTAATTATCATAAAGAAGCAAAAGAGAAATTAGTTAGTAAATTCTCGTAAAACATATTCAAGTTTTCGAGTATTTAATAAGTAGAAAATGTGTAAAGTATGCGTTCAATCACAAACGTCACTTGATGAAATCAAATAAGCGCTTTTCTGAACCAGCGACGCAAAAATAATACGAAAATCTTGTCTTAAAATAGTGCGCATCACACCTATTGTCATAATATGAATATGACAGGCCATTAAAAACTTGCGAATATGCGAACTTGCTCGCAGTTATGTTAAAATCGATATCAACCTAACTTTTCTCGAAGCAGAGTCTTTGAACACAATATTTTCACGTCGCTCTGATCTACAGACTTAATTGCAATTACACCTAAAGCTAAACGTGTAACATAACATAATGTAATTATCCCGCATGTACGCCATGCACATTTTAAAGCGGTACTCACCTCACAAATTTGTGATGACTCGAAAACCAACGCATGGTTCACGGCGGTCGATTAACGCACGGTGAGCGAGAACTTTTAATTGGTCCGAAAAAATTATTATTTAAAGCACACATAATAACAATAAACACTGTAAATACCCTTAACGAATGTTGCGATGAGGATGGCAGTGTGCTGCCTCCTCTGTTTTGTGTCTTGCGTGGCGATGAAGCTGTCACAAATGACTCGCATACGTGCTTCCCCTCGATGCAGCACGCACCGTCGAAGGAGACGACGATGCCAAAAAAGAAGAAGAAGAAAAGGAGCACATTCGATGAGTAGAAGAGGCTGAGAGGGCGGCAGCTAAGCCCCGCAAGTGGCTAACAAGCTATGATACTGTGTTCGAGTCTGGCGCGACGATATCAAATAAGCAAATTATTGGCGGAGACTCAGATCTGACTGCGAAGCAGTTCGAAGACGCCTCACATGAAGTCGTCTTCAAACTGCTTTGCAGTCCGATCTGATTCACCGCCTATGATTTGCTTATTAGATATCGTTGCGCCTGACTCGAACACGGTATCATAGCTGGTTAGTCGCTTGTGGGCTTCAGCTGCCGCTCTCTCAGCCTCTTCTCGTCGAATGCGCTCCTTTTTTTCTTCTTTTGCCAGCGCGATCTGAGAACGCGCGTATGCTTGCTGTAAGGCTTGGAGATCAGGATGCTCCTCGCGTTTTGTTTTGTTAAGCCGATTCACGATCGGTCCTTCTTTACTAGCTTTCATACGAGTCACAAGCTTGCGATCGTGGAATCCTATCGCACCAACCTCCATATCAGCAGTTTTATGTAAGTTTGACCATGGGGTATAAATGACTGTCACTTCGCTGCGTTTACATCCTTCAATACTATTTGCTTTAACCAAAACAGCACATTCTTTGATCGCTTCTTTGGACACGTTTTCGATAGTCTCACCTCCTTTTAACCGCAAATACACGTGAGCAGAACTCATATCATCTACGTGAAACCAGTAATCTGTAGGTATGCCATACGCAATCAAATCTTCGTTCTCAAACTTGTCAGCTCCCATGTAGATCACATGACCGCTTGATGTTTCGAAAAATAAGACCATTTCCCCCCAAAAAAAGATATCTATATACTGAATCTATTCAATAAATGCCTCTTGAAAATTTTTCTTACTCTTTGCTATGTTTAAGTACCCAATTATATCAAAACCTCGAAGTATCCAATTGTGTATTTTTTCTTTGAACAACATCGTCTGCCGTAAGGTTATATTTGATTTAAAGTGTGCGAGGGCCAAGCGCCTCCAGTTATAACCAAATTGGAGTGATATCATGAGCAAGCTCAGGTACGTGTGATTTCAATATTACGCGAGTTATTTTTATGCAATTGATTATCATAAATGCTCTTTTGCAGTGTTAGTTGTTGTCTGCTGTTGCTTAAGTCTTTTCAGTCGACCACTAATGTATGACCTATCTTATCTCACATTATATGCACAATTCAAGATTCCGAGTAATTGATGCCACTTCGGAAGACCCCGGATACCCAGCGGATGAACTTAACGTTCACAGTCCCAACACGCGTGGGTGGCAATGTGTTAAATTTGCTGAATATCCGCAAGAATTAGGCTTTCAAATTGAAGGTCGTGATGTGCGTATTTCTCAGGTGCAGATTTTAAGCCATCAGAGCAAGATCGCCTCTAAGATTGAAATTTTCATTGGCCAGGGCTCTAGTTATCAGTCGGCACAATTCAAGCGTCTCGGATATCTGTCACTCGATAGTAATGAAAGATCGCAATATCAAGCGAGGGAACTAAAAACCGTGTATATTGATTATGCAGGCAATTATCTGCGACTTATTGTGCATCGAAACTATGTAAACAAACAAAATCTGTTCAACCAAGTAGGCATAGTGGCCATTAACTTGTTGGGCACCGAAGGTGGTGGCGCCCAGGCGAGTAACTCCGTCGCGGCAGGTATGGGTATGCCTTCCGTAATAGGACCCGCAAGTAGTAACCCACTCAACGACTTGTCTATCGACATGAATTTGGATCCACAAACAGCCACAAAACTGCGTCTGTTGAGCGAGACCAAAGCCCGCGCCATTGCCACAGAAGACTATCTTACAGCCAAGCAGATCAAGGCAGTGGAAGGTGAACTCAAGCAGCTAGGAAGCCGTCTGGCACAGTTGGATATGGCGAAGCGCCAAGCTGTGGGTGCTGAAGACTACGACCGTGCGAAGGAGATCAAAGAAGAAACCGACGAACTGCGCAGTGTAATCGAACGCAGGATTCTAGCAATACACATCCCTGGTGTTACTGACGACTTTCCCAAGGCAGCCATGGCACGTGGGCGCGACTATGAGCCTGCTCCTCAGGATGACCGGGCAATACCCGTGAAACGCGAGCGCACCCCTGAAAGATCACAGAAGCCGCGATTTGCACCGTCAGCTGAGGACCTTGCAGAGGGGGACCCCTTCCACGACATGGTGACCACGAACCCCGATAGTGCCGTCAAGCGCATGGGAGGCAATCCCAAAAGCGTGCCACTGAATATTGATGACATGGTGGTAGGTGCAGCCGCGAGATCGCAAGTGGCCCCATCCGTCGAAGGAGTTCCCCGCAAACGCACCGATGAATCGCTGCCTGTGACATACCAGGATCGAGGCATATCGTCCAGTCCAGAGCATGTGTTGCCCAACGGTGACCGGGCGATTAAGCCCAAGCAGCAGTCAAGCTACAACGACGTGGACCCCAATATGGAGGAAGAAGATGTGCCAGACCGCTTTCAGGAACCGCAGACGTTCGAAGCGGGTCAGCACCCTTTGGAAGGCGTGCCCAACCATGCAGAGCTGCCAGCTCCCGAGCCTTTGGTCGGCAAAGCAAAGGATGTATCAGAGCAAAACGGGGTCACAACCCTGGTTGGCGAATACGTCGCCAGATGCTTATTTTCCAGAGTATGGGTGTTGCGCGAAGCTGCCATCACCAAGATCCATATGAACTTGGAGGCAGAGTATGAAGATATGCCTGGGATCACCAATGCTATTAACGCTTTGGCTACTATAGTGCGTGTAGGTGTGGAAGATAAGATTCAGCAGGTGCTATTTAATGCCGTTGCGTTGTTGGACGACGTCCTGGCGGCCTCACGTCGCGCCAAGATGGGTCGCTCCGTTCTGGCCCCTCTGTTGGATCCCATCACAGCCGATTTGGTCGAAAAGCTCAGCGACGTCAACGCGCGTATTCGCGAAGGAGCTCGACGAGGATGTGATATCTTAGCCGCGAGTGCAAATATCGGTCCTGCGGTCGTAGGAGCGCACGCCTTGCGAACATTGGCATCGAAGCAAAAAACACAGTGGAAGCCAATTGTGTCACGTCTGCAATTGTTAACTGATCTGATCAACCAGTATGGTTTGGGCAACACATCAGGCATCATGATGGAGAATGTGATGAACTTTTCTAAGAGCAATGGATGTTTCACGCACAGCAATGGAGAAGTCAGAGCCGCGGCGCAGGACTTGTCGGTTGCAGTGCAGAAAATCGTTGGCACAGAAGCCATCAGTAGCTATTTGAAGCTACTGCGACCTAAGCAGTTAGAAGAGTATGAGATTGCCTTTGGTGAAAGTCCTTCTGCACGACTGAACCGTGAGGAGGCGCCTGCGAAAGCTGAGAAAAAGACTGGAGCGAGTGGTGCGAAAGCAGGATCAAAAGATGCTGCGCCCGTTGGCTCGCCACGTGGAGCAAAAGAAAAGGATGCAAAGGCAAGCAAGCATAGCCATTCTCCTCACAAAAAAGGTGCAAGTGCAGAAGAGATGCAAGATTTCACGACGTGTATGTTTTGTGGAGTGCAGAACAAGAAATGGGACGAAGACGCGCTGGACATGCATTACTGGAAGGAGTGTGCTCTGCTGGCACCGTGCCCCGCATGTGCTCAGGTTGTGGAGATTGCGGGCATGGCCGATCATCTGTTGGAGGAGTGTGAACACAAAGCCAAATACGTGTCGTGTGATGTGACGGGACTGGCAGTGCTCAAGGCCACCCTGCGCGACTGGCAACAGTCGCCAGAATGCAAACCTTGTGCTAATGGCTTCATGTACTGCGCTTTATGCAAGCTGAGTGTGAAGAATACAGATGAGCTGTGGCGACAACATTTGTTCTATGATTGCCAAGAGAATGCCCGCAGCCATGCGGGCAAGTAGTGCAGGGTTGTCCACAATAGCCCCGCACTGCTTCCCGTCTTCGTGCTGCGCTGTGTGCTCCATGAGCGAGTTCTCAGATGCAATTGTGTGCAGCTTTTTCTCGAATAAACAGTGATGTAGCTTGTGTCGAGGCTCCATTTCACTGCTCTTTCCTCGCTATAGTTCTTATTTTCAACAGCGCTTTGCTGTCCCGGCGACGCTATGACCGCAGCTTCAAGTAGCTGCAGAGTCCAGCGGCGCTGGTTCTTACTTCTACACAAAATGTAACATTTAACTACTTTTTTTCATATTACAACACATTTCATTGTAGAACTAATTTACTCGAGGGAGGCGACTTTGCATATCTGGTGCGCCCATTGTTCAAAACACCTTTCAGCGTTTTCTCTTGCGTTTAGGCTCTTCTTCTGGCTCGCTGTATGCCTCCTCTTCTGCCTCTTCTTCGTCAAACTCTATGTCACTTTCACTGGAATTGGCGCGCTTGTGCTTCGCCGGACGTCGACTTCTGCTTCCCGCGGTAGTTCGTCGGCCGAGATGCGCACGCGATTCTACAGCAGTTGTCGTGTCTGCTGCAGGAGTAGGTGGTAATGCAGAAGTCTGCAGATGTAATGTTTGTTCGACTCCGTAGACGAATTTGTTGTCCATCG
>JACCDO011755584.1_pt1 | contig 11878 bp, 8 predicted proteins | sample 7446101 | NCBI WGS metagenome assembly JACCDO01 (sample SAMN15323440, study PRJNA562643) | freshwater metagenome | isolation source: river surface water | place: USA:Blue River Watershed | collected 2017-08-16 | reverse complement strand
CCACTTCTAAAAAAGCTCTTGTTGGCAGCTGTGGGGCTCGTGATTCTGTTTTTAATTTTGGCGCTCTGGCCATCGACTCAAGTGGTTGAGGAGGTTGTGCCTCCTCGGGTTGCGGTCATCGAAATTAAAACTGTGGCAGATGCTTTGCCTCCGCCGCCACCGCCACCTCCGCCACCACCACCAAAGGAAACTGTTGAGCCGCAAAAAGTTAAAGCAGGAATAGAAAACACCCAGCCTAATTCAAACCCTGGAGCAGCTGCTAAACCTAAGTTTGTGGGCGAGAAAAAGACTGGCGTGGGGCTAAATAATCCCGCTCCATCTGGAGCAAAAAACCAGCTTGGAATCCTGGGCGTACTCAAGGGCGGCGCAAAAAAAGGCCCTGGCGTGCGAGCCGATATGCTGTTGAACCAGGGAATTATCACTGACTCTGTTTCGGCCAAGGGTGGAGACAGTGCTGTGGTAGTAAAAAATCCTCCCGCAGGTGTCGTTGGACGCGGCGGTGGTGGTGATCCAAAAGGATCTTCTGGAGAAGAACTCGTGGCAGCACAAACCACTTTTGGAGGCGGCGACGAATACAATCCCTCAAGTGTGGGGCCTATTAGTCGAGCCGGCGGCAAGGGATCGGGATTTGAAGCGGGAAGTTCATTAGGTGGAAAAGGCTCTGGCTTAGGTTCGGGTAAATCTTCTGGAACCTCAGATATCGGGTCTCTCGATACAAATAGTTTTGATGTCGAAGGTGGTCTCGATAAAGAAACAGTTAGACGAGTTATTGCAGGTTATAGAGGGCAAATTCGAGTCTGTTACGATAAAGCGCTTTTGATGCAACCTTCTCTTAAAGGTCGAGTCGTTTACAGATGGGGTATCTCGCCTCAAGGGCCTGTGACTTCAGTTGTGGTGCAGAATTCAAGTTTAACTTCAAAACAGCTTGAGTCTTGTGTGTTGGAAGTTATCAGAGGCATGAAATTTCCTACGGCACCCAATGGACGACCTACAACGGTCATTTACCCATTCCAGTTCCAGCCCAGAGGTTAGGATTTTTTACCGAGCCAGGATTCAAGTTTAGAAATGAACTGTTCGTTGCCCTTTTGAAAAGAAAGAGCTCGTGGATTTTTTAGGTCACCTGCGAGTTTTGCTTCGAACTCGATGTTTTCTTTCATATCGTTGCTCGAAATAATAACTCGACATTTTTGATTCATAACTTCCTGGGGAATGTCGTTTTCAAGTAGCAATCCGCCTTTAGAAATGTTCTCAGAAAAGCTTCGGAAACTTCTATTTCCAGCGATAACAACAACTCTAAGTCGGAGTTTATGTCTTTCAAAGCGCCTTTTATTGTTAACAGGCTTCTTGTCGTCGAATTTTTGCACCATAGCCTGAGTGCGAGTTTTTTCTTTTTTCCACTGATTTTCTGTAACCTTAGGAAGCTCAATTTCGGGCTCAACTTTTGGAGCTTTTTTAACTTCGGTCTGTTTTTTTGTTTCGACCATTTTTGAGATTGAGGAAATTTCGCCATGAGATGTGTCGACGCCGCCAAGTAACTCAAGAAACTCGCTTATGGGGAGAGCCGTTTGACTTTGATTCTTTCGGATTTTCCATTGAGCCCCTAGGCCCGAATCTATTAGGACTTTTCCTAAAGTGACCGCAGACTCGCGGCCAACAACAGTAACAATCGATCCGCTAGCGTTAAATAAAAACCAAAGCTCAGGTGTCGTCATGATGTCTATATTACGGCACTTTGCATCAGAAACTCAAAACAAGAAAACAAAAAGAAATGATTAAGATTAAGTTAAGCTCTCTAGAAAACAGAGGGAATCACACGGTCAATTTGCATTGTGTCTTTGTAGCTTGGCCCCCAAGGTGAGTGCCACTCAATTTCGGCCTTTCCGTTGTTCCAGAGTTTTTCGACAATGCCGTAGATTTCTAGCTCTTCGAGTGTTTTGCGCGTATTTCGTTCAACCTTGGCTTTCACGCAGAGTTTGCTGATGTTTCGCATAACGCAAGGAACCTCTTTAACCTCAAAAGGATAAGGTTCTTTTTTGTTTAAAAATGGAATGTCTCGAATATCGTAAATGTCAGTTAAGGGTGTGTCTTTTTGAACTTCTGCCACTTGTTTTATTTTGTAGAGTAGCGATCCAAAATGAGGCTCGAAACTCAGAGGTCCTCGAACAAGAACTCCCAAAACTTCTCCAGTCTGCTCTAAAAATACGGGAGAACCCGAGTTGCCACCGAAGGCATCTAAGTCGGAATTCAAAATAATGCCTTCACTGATAGATAAAATTCGTGCGTCGTTTGTGTACTTTAGGGGTAATCCCGAGGGGAATCCTAGCATCCCAATTTTTTGCATGAGCAAAGATTTGCGTTCCTCAAAGTTGAATCGTGCAAACGGACGATTCAACACAGGTCTATCAAGCTCAACAATGGCATAATCTTTTAGGTGTCCATCGATGTCGTAGGGATGGAAATAATCTTCAACGATGCGATTTATTTTATAAACATGTTTTGAATCAAGTTCGACTTTTGAGTTAGACGCACTGTCGGCTTCAATTTTATAGTCGAATACCCAGTTCATTTCTGCGAGGCTTTTCTTGTCTTCCACGCAATGTCCTGCAGTTAAAATTAAATTTTCAGAAATTAAAACGCCTGAGCACTTTGCGGCTGTAGGCTGGTCGCCAAAACTCAGCTCTAGAGGTCCTTTGATAAGCTGATACTGCTCTATAAAATTAGGCGCCGAAATCCAGAATTGATTGAGCTTGCCTGGGTTTAAATTCTTATTCGGAATTAAAGCCGCCACGGATTTAGATAATTCTATAATTTTAGGATCTTTAACGTCCTTTATGTCCTGGCGGTTGTCGGGTCCGTATATGTGTGGAATTCCAAAGAAAAACGCGAAATTTAAAATCAAAGATGATCTATTCATGGGGTGTGGAAGACATACTTTGGCCCCGTAGCTTGCTAAACCTAAAAAGTCTTAATTTATGTCAGTTCCAGATCCTTGGGACATCAACGTTAATGGGTTTAGGCCTGAGCTTTCTAGGGCCTTTTTCCAAATTTCGTCTTGCCAATGTTCGGCATTTTCAGGATTTGCTGGCTTTTTATAAAACAACAGGTTCATGTCAAAACTTGCTGGATACCAAGCTCCGTTTCGGATTTCGGTATCAAGCTGACCAGGCGTCCACTCGGATTTTCCAAGAAAAAACCGTCTACGATTTTCGCTATCAGGAAACTCAAAAATTCTCTGAAACGTTTGTGGGTCATCGCTCATAAATAAGTTTTCCGAAATTTTTAATTCCGGCTGACCAATTTCAGAAATGTTATGAAGTGATGTCACTTTTTCTTCTTCAACCGGGCCACCGTCAAACAGTGTTTCGTCAAATTCAGACACCGTATTTCCGGCTAAATCTTTTATTTCAGCTCTCATAAGAGCTGGGCCATCGTCTTCGTCTTTTAGGGATTTGTTGATAATAACGCCTAAGGCACCCTCTGAGTTATGTTTTAAAATGAGCACAACCGTTTTCATAAAATACGGATCGTTCATTTGTGGCATAGCAAGCAAAAGGTAGGGAGTTTTCATGGTGTCCTTTTTTTGTAGATCACAATATTTTTTTGCCGAAAGCACTGAGAATCATATCTGCGGCAGTTTTGGCTGTTAAATTGACATGATCTAAAACGGGATTGACCTCGGTGACCTCGAGCGACAGCATTTTTTGCGAATCGCAAACCATTTCCATTGCTAAATGCCCCTCTCTGTAGGTTCCTCCACCTTGAACAGGCGTTCCAACACCTGGCGCAACAGACGGATCGAGCCAATCCACATCCATCGAGCAGTGGAATCCTGCGGTACCGTTGGTTGCAATTCGAATGGCTTCTTCCATGACTTTTCTCAAACCAATTTCGTCGATTTCTCGCATTGTGAACGCTCGAATTCCAACTTTTCGAATCATTTCTTTTTCGGCTTCATCTAAATCTCGAATTCCAATAAGTACGGCTTTGTCTGGGGAGACCATGGGTACATGACCTGCCATATTTACAAGTTTCGTGGCACCATGGCCTAACACAGCAGCCAGTGGCATACCGTGGACATTCCCAGAAATACTTGTTTCTGGAGTGTTAATGTCGGCGTGAGCATCTATCCAAATTAAGCCTATAGATTTAGATTGTTCATTGTAAAATTTGCTGACTCCAGAAATTGTTCCAACCGCTATCGAGTGATCGCCCCCAAGCACCAACGGAATATTTTGGGTTTTTAAGGCCTCGTAAACAGTTTTGGAAAGCTGAGTACAGGTTTTTGCAATCTGATTTAGGTATCGCGCTTTTTCTTCGCCGGGGACTACAATTTCTGCAATGCCAACTTGAACGTTTCCAACATCGGTCACTTTGTGACCTATTTCTTCGAGCCTCTGTCCAACTCGTGCAATTCTAATGGCAGACGGTCCCATGTCTACGCCTCGTCTGCTAGCTCCAAGGTCCATGGGAACACCAATAATCTGAATATTTGACATAGGTTAAATGTCTTACCTTAGGAACCAAAAACTTGCCAAAAATATTTGGTCCAAAAATGCACACTCGAACGTATTCGGGGCTCGACCTTGTTGTTTTTTAGTGAGATTTTATGGCCTGGCAAAAATTATGAGCGAATCTTTGTTTTTACCAACTCCCCATTCGTTGCTGGCCAAACCGGATCAGCCTTTTATACACAGAGACGCAAGTTGGCTTCAGTTTAACGAAAGAGTTCTTTATGAAGCGCGAGCCAATTCGAATCCTTTAGTGGAACGATTAAAATTTTTGTCGATTACTAGCCGAAACTTAGACGAATTTTTTATGGTTCGTTATGCCTCGCTTTTGAAAAAATCTAAAGTCGAGAACCAAACCTTTAAAGATTCGCTTCTTGGAATTGTTTCAACATTTGGGGCCCTTCAGGCAGAAACTCTCGACTTTTTAGTGACCGAGTTTGATTCGTTTGGATTAAAGATTGTTTTAAATTGTAGATCAGATGAACGTTTTTTGGCTTTAGGGCGAAAAATATTTATGGAAAAAATATTTCCCAATCTGGGAGCGCCCGAAACTTTAAGTCAATCAGCCATTAACAAACTTCAGAATCTTCAAAAAGCAATTTTAGGCCCCGGTGGGCTCGGGTGGCGTGTTTCTACGTCTTTGCCGGGAGTGTTTTTAGAAAAAACCGAGCATGGGCATTATTTGTTTTTTCTAGATGACTTAATTATCAATTTCCTGAGCGAGAGTTTTAGAATCAAGGGTTCTGTTGGGGTTTTGCGTCTGACCCGCGATAGCGACAACTCCATTGAAAGCATCGAAGACGACCCACAATTTATTCCCGAAATGGTTCGAGCAAATATAAAGTCTAGAGATCATGGTCCGGTAGTCAGGGTGCAGACAGTTGGCGAAATTTCTCAGTACTGGCTAAAGCAAATTACAAAATTTGCTAAAGTGTCGAATATCCAAATTCAGGCGAGTCCGACATCTCTTTGTTTGGGATCTTTGTGGACAGTGACAGGAGTTTTATCTTCTGAATTCGGGGATAATGCAAAAATGTGTTATGCGCCTACTTTTGCGAAAATCCCAGATAGGCTCAATGTAAATCGATATAACTCAGGAGAGATTTTTGAGTCTATTTCTAAGCAGGATATTTTATTGCATCACCCCTATGACTCGTTTGATGCCTTTGTAAATTTTATTAGAGCCGCGTGCGAAGATCCTTTTGTTACAGAAATAGGACAAACAGTTTATAGAATGGACGCTGTTTCGCCTGTGGTGGATCTTTTAAAAAAGGCAGCATCAAATTCTGTTAGCCCTAAAAAAGTAAAAGTTGTCATCGAGCTACGGGCTCGATTTGATGAACTCAACAACTTAGCATTGGCAGAAAATCTCCGTAGCAGTGGAGTAGAAGTGGCTTTTGGATTTGGAAAACTCAAGGTTCATGCCAAAATGGCCTATGTTGTAAGAACTGATCCGGTATCAAAAAAAGCTGTTGTGTTCACTCATTTATCGACCGGAAACTACAACGCACAGACAGCTCGTATTTACGAAGATTTTGCTCTTATTACGGCTCGACCACAAATAGCGTCAGACGCTTTATATTTTTTTAAAAGTGTTTTTGATGGGCAAATTCCAAGATCTTTAAAGTCACTGATTACTGCGCCGATGCAGCTTCATAAAAAACTATTGTCCTTAATCGAGGCCGAAACGGCGGCTGCGCTCAGAGGAGAAAAGGCACAAATACGAGCCAAAGTGAATGCGCTGGTGGATCATGGGCTTATTAGTCAACTTTACCAGGCATCAAAAGCCGGCGTTAAAATTGAGTTGGTTGTGCGGGGGGCTTGCTCCTTGATTCCCGGAGTTCGCGGTCTGAGTGAAAACATTAAAGTGTATAGTATCGTGGATCGCTATTTAGAACACAGTCGAATTTACTATTTTGAAAATTCTGGGAAACTCTATTTGTCATCGGCCGATTGGATGCCACGAAATTTCTATTCGCGCTTAGAAATAGCATTTCCTGTTGAAGATCCAGAATTGTTTAAGTTTTTAAAAGACGTTGTTCTTCCTGCTTATTTGGTGGATACGGTTCGCGGTCGAGAGCTTACAGCCCAAGGAACCTGGAAAAGGCGAACCTTGTCGACACTGAGTTCTGCGCAGAAAAAAGTGACATCGGAATTGTCTCAGATGTTAACCGGAAAAAACGCGATAAAGTCAGGACCTGCGGCCATTAGAGCGCAGTTTTTCTTTGAATCATTAAATAATCAATCTTCTAGCTCAGTTGAATAGAGATTTTTTTGTTAAAGGCTCTTTCAAAATAAATACGCTTTTTTTCAAAATCATAAAGGTGTGGCCCGCGAAAAGTCCATTGTTTGGAGCCCGCTACAACTTTGCATCGTTGAAAGAAATCACCTCCCAAGACTCTGTAAAGTTGATGAAGATAAAACAAGATGGCTTTGTTTTTTGTGTTAAATATTTTGTTCTGTTTGTTTTGAAGTAAACAGAGTTCAGACAAGAAAACTTTTTCGGAGTCTAGCAATCCTAGAAATTCACAATTTTGAACAAAGTAGGCCGAGTGTTTCTCGAAATTCTCAAAAGACACCATCTTGCCAGTTTGTGAAAGTAAGCAGAAGGCACAAAAATAAGGGCCCCACACGGGATCAAGTTTAAGAGATTTATTAAAGGTGTTGAAGAAAGCTTTAACGACAGCAAGTTTGTCGACATACTGTGGTGAAAGATGTCGGTTTGTCCACTCTGTGATTTTATCAAAGTCCAAGTTATTTCTCGGGAACTCATGCGATTTTCCTGACTTTATTTCGGCCGCCGCTATACCGTCTCGAAGAGAGAAGTCCGTAAAAAAAGCTTTGTCAGCTTTGAGAGATTTCATAATCTCATGAAATAAAATTCCGCCAGCCGTGACTGTGTCGATACGATTGGGGTCCATACCGGGTAAATTAAGAAGTTCCCACGAGCTCAGTCGGCTCATTTGCTTAGACAATGATTGCATGGCTTTTCTGGACAAAAAGTTTTTGTTTTTTCGGCCCATTCGTATAAGTGTTTTTATGGTTCCGCTTGAACCCATGATCTTTTTTACAGAGCCCCATTGGTTCTTTTTTATAACTCGATTGAGCGTGTCCGAAATATGAGCTCTTAACTCTAGCGGTGAATTCAAAAACATTTGATTCAGTCTTGCTACGCCTAGATTGAAGCTCTCTATGTGAATAACTTTGCGATTTTCGCAAATCGCTATTTCGACGCTGCCCCCACCAATGTCTACCAGTGCAAACTTATTCCAATTTGTGGCTCTGGGGTCGTTTGCTAAAACTCCCTGAGCTATGAGCTGAGCTTCCTTCAGCCCGGAAATAATTTGAATATGAATTCCGGTTTTTTTTCGTATCAGTTCTACAAACTCTTGTGCATCTTGCGCTTCTCGAAGAGCACTAGTTGCAAAAGCCACCATGCGATCGATTTTGTAAAAACGGGCCTGAATCTGAAATCGTTTAAATGCGTCTAAGGTTCTTTTTTTTGCCTCTTTGTGCAGTTTGCCAGTCACAAATAAATCTTGGCCAAGGCGAACCATTCTCTTTTCGCTATAGATTTTAGTGGCATAGGTTTTGGCCGTATATTGTTGAACATCAAAACGAACCGAGTTTGTTCCTAAGTCTATTATCCCCACACGCATAGTGTTGTTTTAATTCTAAGAAGGGGCCGAGTAAATATGCTCAACGATTTACTAAAACTTTGGGAAGCAAATTGTTAAAGCGCGATTCCACAAACTTTGCTGGGCCCAGAGGAAGATTCATCCAGGTAAACAAAACAATAGACCCGGGCAATGGTGTCGAGTCTATATTCAGGTCACCAAGTTCTTTTTGGTTTAGAGAGTGTCCCTGAAGATATTTTACAGCTAGATTTTCTGGCAGTTCGATTTTGGGAAAACTACAATTTGGTCCCATGGCTTGAGTATAGAGGTCGGGTTCATTGTTCCAGCGTATATCGGAGTTGCGAATTAACCCTTTTGTGTCGGACTGATCTAAGTCAAAATTTTCAGTAGACTCAAGTGTGCCATCTTTGTTGAGAAGGGCCCAATATCCTCCCGCCGCAAAATCTTTATGAGGCCAGCGTCTTTGTTGTTTTACGAGATTCATATCCGAGTTTTGCGATAGAAAATCGGTTACGACATCTTCGTTTTCTTCTTTGGAATAAGTGCATGTCGAATAAACAAGTCGGCCCCCGGGTTTCAACATTCGAATCGCGCAATTGAGAATTAGAAATTGCCTTCTGGCATTTCCTTTAACATCTTTATCTCGAATGTCGGTTCGATGATCGATTCGCTTAGCAAAAAGACTTTCTCCGCCGCAGGGGGCATCTACAAGAATGGCGTCAAAAAATTCGGGGAATCTGTCGGCCAGATTTGTGGGGGCTAACGAAAAAATACTCGAGTTGCTAATGCCATATCTCGACACCAGGGCATCGAGCCTTTCGGCTCGGGATCTGACCGGATCATTGGCTACGAGCCAACCTTTTAAACCTAGTTTTTCTCCAATCTGAGTGGCTTTGCCTCCGGGAGCTGCACAAAGGTCTAAAACAATTTCTCCGGGTTTAGGGTCGAGCACTTCTACGGGCTCGAGGGCAGAGGGTTCCTGAATATAAGCTGAGCCACTACCTATTAATGGGTGCTCAGAGATTTCAGAAATATTTGTGTTTTCTGATATTCGAAAAGTTGTCGGGCTCCAGGATAACGAAGAACTCCAATCGATTCCGGGGAGATTTTTTCTAAGTAATTCTACAGAAGATTTGCGAAGAGGATTGGGTCTCAGAGCCTTGGGGGCTTTATGCTGAAAGCGGTTAAACGCCTCACGCAAAGCGTTAAGTTCGGCTTCGTTGCCCAATAAAAGCTGCATTCGCTCCCAAAACTCGCTTTTTTTAACTTTTTTTTGCGAAGTCGGCTTTGGGTCTGTAGATTTTTTGGCCACTTCGGTTCTATAGTCCATCCACTATGATTTGGGAAGAAAGTCCTCTATTTAAAAACGCTGTAAAACAACTCGATCGTGCTGCTGATATCATGGGTTTAGATCCAAATATCAATCGCAGATTGCATACTCCAAAAAGAGCGCTCATCGTGAGTGTTCCTGTAAGAATGGACGACGGTTCGATTCAGGTATTTGAAGGTTACCGAGTTCATCACAACATGACATTGGGGCCTGCAAAAGGCGGTATTCGATATCATCAAGACGTAAGTTTGTCTGAAGTCGCTGGGCTTGCAATGCTCATGACTTTCAAATGTTCATTGATGGGATTGCCTCTTGGCGGTGCCAAAGGTGGTATTCGAGTTGATCCCACAAAATTATCTCGAGGCGAAGTTCAAAGAATGACTCGTAGATACACAACAGAGATTTTGCCATTTATTGGTCCGGACAAAGACATTCCAGCTCCCGACGTTGGAACAAACGCCCAAACTATGGCTTGGATTATGGACACATACTCGCAAGAAATCGGGCATGCTGTTCCGGGCGTGGTTACCGGAAAACCCATTGATATTGGTGGGAGCTTAGGTCGCGAAGAGGCCACAGGTCGTGGAGTGGTTTATTGTTTGATTGAAGCGGCCAAACATTTGGGTATGACTTTGGATGAAAAAATCACTGTCGCGATTCAAGGGTTTGGAAACGTGGGCTCTGCGGCTGCACGAAAACTAGTTAAAATCGGTTGCAAAGTTGTAGCGGTGTCCGATGTTTCGGGCGGCATTTACAACGCCAAAGGTTTAAATATTGAAGACGTGCATTCTTGGATGCAAAAAAATAAAACTCTCAAAGGATATCCGGAAGCTTCTCATATTTCTAATGACGAGCTTTTAGAATTGCCTTGCGATGTTTTAATTCCTGCAGCCCTTGAAGGCCAAATCACTGGAAAAAATGCTGGCAAAATTAAAGCAAAAATTATTGCAGAAGGTGCCAACGGCCCAACCTCAGACGAAGCCGACGCGATTTTGTTTGATAAGGGAGTGTTTATTATCCCCGACATTTTGGCTAACGCGGGCGGTGTGACTGTTTCTTATTTTGAATGGGTACAAGGCTTGCAGCAATTGTTTTGGACCGAAAAAGAAGTCAACAATAAGCTTTGGGATATCATGAGCGCTTCGTTTGCTAGAGTGCTCCAGATTTCTACAGAGAAAAAGTGCACCATGCGTACGGCTGCTTTGATTGCTGGAATTCAGCGACTCAGCAAAGCCATGCTAGCTCGTGGATTTTTCCCCTGATTTAGAAAACAGGCGTATTTTTAGATTTTTATTTCCGGGCATTCGCTTATCTATTTGTATTTATTGACCTTGTGTCGATGTGTCTTGCGTTGATTCTAGGGGTTCTCCATTGTATAATGCGCAGCGCAAATAACCCCTATGAAAATCTGGTTGATAACGCCCCCTATGACACAAATAAATACGCCTTATCCGGCGGTGGCGTATCTTGCGGGTTTTCTAAAAAGCCAAGGATTTCATAATTTAAAAACTTTAGATTTTTCGGTTGAGCTGGCCAACGAAATATTTTCTGGAAAAAGGTTTTCCGAGTTCATCGATTTTGCAAAACAAAACTTTAAGGTGACACTCAAAAGTCACCCGTCGCTTAGTTTTGTTTTAGAGAATCAAGAAGCTATCATTCAAAAGACTTCTGAAGTTGTAAATTTTTTGCAGGGACATAATCCGACTTTGGCTTTTCAAATTGCCAACGGAAATTATCTCCCTCAAGGATTTCGCACTCTCAGTGTGATGCAGAATTCTCAAGAAACAATTGATTGGGGTTTTGGAACTTTGGGGGTGCAGGACAAAGCTAAATATTTGGCTTCTTTGTATCTCACAGAGTTAACGGATTTTGTGAAACATCACATAGATTCTCATTTTCAGTTAGCTAGATATGCCGAAAAACTTGCGGCGTCTGAACCCTCTTTTGACCTGTTAGAAAACGAACTTCAAAAAGAGTCACTGACTTTAGTCGATAATATTTTAGACCAACTCGTACGCTCCCATTGCGAGCACGAGATTCCAGATTTTGCAGTGTTAACAGCCCCGTTCCCCGGCAATGTCTACGGAGCTTTACGAATTGCAAAACAACTCAAACAAATAAATCCAAAAATTCGAATTGCTCTTGGGGGAGGCTGGGTTAACACAGAACTTAGGTCTCTCAAGGAACCGCGCATTTTTAAGTATGTTGATTTTATTTGTTTAGATGATGGCGAAAGGCCCTTGCTACAATTGCTCTCGCAGAATCAAACCGAAAACTATGTTCGAACATTTGTTTGTGAAAATGGAAAAGTCGTTTATCACAACAACAAAAACATTCATGATATTCCGCAAACTCAAACAGGCATTCCCGAATATTCGGGCTTACCACTAAAGAAGTACATT
>JACCDO011088903.1_pt1 | contig 11881 bp, 18 predicted proteins | sample 7446101 | NCBI WGS metagenome assembly JACCDO01 (sample SAMN15323440, study PRJNA562643) | freshwater metagenome | isolation source: river surface water | place: USA:Blue River Watershed | collected 2017-08-16 | reverse complement strand
GTGCGAGAGGCGTTGCATCATGTAAATAGTTACTTGTCTACTTGTATAAATGATAAACTTTTTGTATTTTCCGTTGGAGTGGTTGGAAGCAAGTTCTGCTGCTCCAACCATTCCTTGTTGTATAGCTTGGACACGTATCTCTCACCGCTGTCACACAAAATAGTGACAACAACATGTCCTGGACCAAGTTTCTTTGCGACTTTCACTGCACCAACCACGTTGAGGGCAGCTGAACTTCCAATATATATTCCTTCTTCGCGCATCAAATAGTACGCCATCTCGACTGCCTCGCGGTCGCTACCTCTCAAGGCGTGATCTATCTTTGCTTGACTAAAATTTTTTGTTATTCTTCCAATTCCGATGCCTTCAATGAAGGAAGACCCACTGGATTTCAGCACGTTGTTAGTTAGATACTCGTATAAACAAGATCCATCCGGATCAATGAGGAAAGTCTTCACGCTTGGTTTTACTTCCTTAAGAAACGCCGTTATCCCGGCAATGGTGCCTCCAGTGCCCGCCGAACATACAAACGCGTCCACCTTCCCCTGTGTTTGGCGATATATCTCGGGTCCAGTCTCACTGTAGTGAGCTCGGAAGTTGGCTGTGTTTTCAAATTGATTCGTATGAAAACCATTTTCTAATTCTTTCCCCAATGTTTCGGCGTATCTTGCGTAGTTCAATGGGTTTGTGTAAGGCACTAACGGTTGTAAGTGTATTTTAGCTCCTAATCTTTCTTGTAATAAGATCTTTTCGGGACCAATACAGTTTGGCATGACTGTAATAAACGAATATCCTTTACTTCTGGCTATTTGCGCCAATGCAATGCCGGTGTTACCACCTGTTCCTTCGATTAATATTGTTTTTCCAGGAGTAATTAATCCATTTTGCTCTGCCTCTTTGATTATCATTTTAGCAGCTCTGTCCTTGACACTTCCAGTTGGATTCATCCATTCGGCTTTACCGTATATCAAACATCCAGTTTCTTTACTTAATGATGATAGTAATATCAATGGTGTGTTTCCAATACTATTCATCAAAGAATTTGCGTCATCATCACATTTAGTAGTCGAATGAAGTGTGTGTGAATGCCATGAATGCAGTGAGAATACCGAAACACTTGCCGCGCAGAGTAAGCGGGGTAACATGCCAGCCATTTACTATATATTTAGCCTTATCTGCTAATTTAGCGAGCTCACCGAGCTGTCTTTAGCGTAATTTATATTTTAAATCGATTTCGTCAAGGGCCTGGGTGTGGGATTGCAACAACTTCCTCTTGTTCTAATTATAACTAGTCTCTGGAAAGTAGTTGACGGAGTAAATGTCGTTCCTAATCGCTCATTAATCTATTTGTCATCACCTTGTTATGTTACCATTAGTTCCGTTCAACCGGTACAGCAGGAAGCGCAAAGTGTGCTATCTGCCTGTCATGTCGTGATTGATTGATGAAAGCTTCTCGGGTAAGTCGTTGGTGCGAATTTGTTGGCAATCTGCAGTAGTTGCACTGATGACATTTGATTAAAGTGATAGAGAAATCCCGGGTTGCATTTCAACCCTATCCCGGAAAGTCTGATCCAGAACGAAAAAGTGGAAGATTTTAACAGGTTGAAGTCCCGTTTCCAATGTTAACTACTCTCTTCCGCCCACGCACTGCTTCTAGTGCTGTCTGGCGAGCTTTAAGCACGTCAAAACCTGAATTAAAGGTTGCTGGAACAAAAGGAAGTAATATAAAGTACTTCAAGATCTACCGTTGGGATCCTGAGCAGAAACAGAAGCCATATGTGTCTACATACCCTATTAACTTGGACGAATGTGGTCCAATGGTGTTAGGTACGTCGTTATGTCTTTACTAGCATAATCATGGTGATAGTTTATGTGATCTTACCTCACATCCTGTCACAATATGAATTTTTCTAGTATATAAATATCCTCACTCACTTACTTACTACTCATAGATGCCTTATTAAAGATTAAAAACGAACAAGATCCATCTCTAACATTCCGCAGATCATGCCGTGAAGGTATATGTGGTAGTTGCGCAATGAATATTGATGGTAGTAATACATTAGCTTGTTTGTGCTATATTAGTAAAGGAACTGAACCAACCAAGATCAATCCATTACCACATATGTATGTTATTAAGGATTTAGTTCCTGATTTATCAAATTTTTATGATCAATATAAGTCAATAGAGCCATGGTTGCAGACCAAGGTGAAGGGTAGTCACGATTTAGAGCACGGTGAATTCTTACAATCTAAGGAAGATCGTAAGAAATTAGATGGTAAACTACTTACTTACTTACTCACTCGTTCATATATCTCACTCACTTATTCACAGGTATGTATGAGTGTATTTTATGCGCATGTTGCTCAACATCTTGTCCTTCCTATTGGTGGAATGCTGATAAATATTTAGGACCTGCAGTGCTGATGCAAGCATATCGTTGGATAGAAGACTCTCGCGATGAATTGACTAAAGAAAGATTAGAAGCGTTAGATGATAGCTTCAAACTATATCGTTGTCACACGATTATGAACTGCTCCAAGACGTGTCCAAAAGGACTTAATCCCGGCAAAGCAGTTGCATTAATCAAAAAGAAAATCGCCGAAACTCATTAAATAGTAACAATATTGTCTGTAAAGTAAGGAAATAGTCGCAAAGTTGAGTCTAAAACAGTACAAAATATGACCATAACGCAGTATAAACTTGGTAGAGCGTTCCGTAAGGGAGTAGGAGATATAACCGTCATGATTCTACCTCCCACGCATGGTGAGCTAGCGGTGAATGAACAAACACAAGTTATATATATATGCTTATTTTTTACAGAATAAATTAGATTACGTCGATAGGTGGCATATCGGGCACGAAGCAAACTAATCCATCATGTTTTTTCTCTAGGAAAATCTGACACGCAAGACGTGATGTGTTTCCTGCTTCATCCTCCCATGCATCTTCTAAACCTAATTTCTCGTGCAATGTTTGATTATCTAATAAATGGTTAAATCTTGATGGTATTTTCACGTGGCACACAAAACAAGTTGGTCCTTCACCATAAGTAGTTTCTGTCCAATCTTTCGTCCTTACCACCTCAGTTGGTGATCCTCCACCCTCACATGGTCCTTCAATATCAACCTTAAATCGTTGTGCAACATCTAATAATCGTTGTCCAACACGAGCTTTTACTTGTGCACGATTTCCTTCTAAATCAACGAAAGTTATATTGATTGTATTCGACATAACCGTTGACATACTACGACGCACTAGGCGTTGGGCCAAAGGCGCAGTCAGACTTAGACGCGATAGCATCTCTTAACCAAGTTGTTTATTTTTTCTCTCGTTTCCCTTTTCGATTTGCCCCACCCAAGAGGACCCGGAACCAGTCACCGGTACTCCTCCTCCAAAAAAGAATCCGTTACTTTTCAACGACTATCTCATTTAAAAAGCTAACTAATAGATACAAATAAACATTTCTACACTAAACTCAGTTCAAGAGCACCGTCCCTGAGTACTGCTTATTACAGTTAGCACCTGTAAATCCCGGATAACATGAGCAAACACCTGTATTGTAGTTGCAAGTACCGCGATTGGAGCAATCAACGTGGCACAAGTTGCCTGATAATCCCACTTCGCCTCCTTCCGTCATGGCGATCCCCGTGCAATTCGTCTCATCAATAAACGAAGTTATTGGATCATCACCACTTGGGCATCGTCGGTACTGACATGATCCACCAAAATATTCACTTGCTTGTGTTTCACCTGCTCCTAACCCAACGGTCCAGCTGGAGTCACACAAGCAAGTATGACTGAACTTGTAGTCCCAACCCAGTGTGCTATTGCCGTTGGTACCCTCGAACTGTTGAGTCTTGGAGTTCCAATAAGTACCGTTGATGTTATATGCTTTCTTAAAACTATACTTATAACTATTCGTTACTAACGGCATGGCGTCGGTTTGATAAGCCAGTTGATAGATAGGCAGACACCTGCCGCGTCCCGAGCAAGTAGGAGTTCCACCACATTTCATTCTTTCACATGCACTACCTTCAAAACCATTACGACACTTACATAACCCACTTGATCGATCACATACACCGTTGTTGCTGCACTCCATGTCGCGGTGGTAGCCTTGCTTCATGAACTTGGGTCTAGAGCCAACGGATGTGCCAATCGGGCATGTTTTAGAGGAACAATCAGGTAAAAAATCATTTGATACCGCATATTCCCGGTCTTTTGCACTCCCAAACCCGTCGTAACACACGCACTTACTACTACAATAGTCGCAGTAGCCGTTGCCGTTGCAGTAGTTGACCTCTTTGCACTGGCTGCCGATGCCGGAGACATAAGTCAAACTGCTCTCATTCACCCCAAAAGCACTGTTGATGTATTCATTTGCAACAATTTCAATGGTAAACTTGGTGCTGTTCTTGTGCGAGCCGCAAACTGCCGCGAAATTGTTGCCGAATCGCTCGAGGGAAACCCAGAAATACTCGCCGATTTGCGAGTAATTTGCAGGGAAAAGAGTCGCATAACTGCCGGCAAAGCCATCACTGGTGTCACCTTCATGCCAGTTAGCGGTCCAGTCATACTTGGTTGAGTAGGTTAGCTTGAGTCCTGTAACGTCACTACCTGCGGATGTTACACTGTAACCATGGTCGTACATTCTGCCGTTGGAGTCAGACCAGAGGCGGGGATTAAGAGGATAGTTATTGTAACCGTTAGAAATACCTGGTAATTTTAACTTGATGTAATCCCCGGGGCCAAAAGCAAACGGCAAGGCAAGAGTCAGGTTAATACCGAGATCAAGCTGTTGGTGTGGAGGGAAAAAATTCAACGAACTTTCATAGATAAAGCACTCGGTGTCGCGCTCTCCGTCGTCGATAGTGATCGTACCGATCCCGTATGTCAACGTCGTGTTGTCGTAGTAGCCCGAGTACTCCACCACACTGTTATCGCGGACTCCAACGGTTACCAGGCTCTCGGTGGTGTTGACACACACTTTTTTCAATGTGTTATTACGGTCAATTTCTATTTTGTAAGTGTAATCTACCTCGATTTCTTGCAGTAACAAGCGCAGGACAATGAAGGACTTCTTGTACTGATCCCTGTAATCCCCTTCGAAGTAACTGGCAGCCCACATAGTGTCGTTGAAGATAGAAAGGGAGGCAATATCACCTCCATTGCCAACACTGTTGCATAAACCAGACGTTAGACCTGGTGTTTCCACCTTGATCTCACTCCCGTTCTCCAAGCGGCGGTTGAATGACATGTAAAGCACCACGTGCACGGGATCACACGGGGATATATCCGTTACCGTTGGACCCACGTAGTTGATTGACCCAGAAACTTGTAAGGCCTCATATAAGTACGTAGGAGACGACGTGGTACCCCACCAAGTTGTTGGTCTTGAACTTGGTCGACTCGTTGGTTGACCACTAGGTGCACCGGCGTGATATTTCCACACGTACCACGGATATGTGTACGTAGGATGCGAGGTTGGTGTGCTAGTAGGGCGACTTGTGGGCTGACTCGTCGTTGGTTCCTCCGTTGGAGTCGCCTCGTAAGTGGGCTTGAAAGTGGGGTCAACTGTGGGAGTGCGGGAGGGGAGAAAGGTTGGATTGACAGAAGGGCGGTAAGTTGGGGCGTTTGTTGGTGTCCTCGTGCTTGGGGTTGCGGTGGACGGAGAGAAGGAGGGGTTCGACGGCTTGTAAGTGGGCTTCTTGCTTGGACGAGCAGTAGGTTGTCCTGATGGTTGCCGAGTTGGTTGGCCAGATGGTTGGCCTGTTGGCAAACGACTTGGTTGACTCGTTGGTTGACTCGTTGGTTGATTACTTGGTTGACTCGTTGGATGAACAGAGGGTTTCTTGGTGAAGGTGGGAACAGCGGTGGGTCTGCTACTAGGTTGCCCTGTAGGTACGGAGGGTTGCGAGGTTGGTTGCGAGGTTGGCGATCTACTTGGTTGACCAGTTGGTTGTCTACTTGGTTGACTCGTTGGTTGTCTACTTGGTTGCCTAGTGGGTTGACTAGTGGGTTGTCCCGATGGCTGCCGAGTGGGTTGCCCCGTGGGTATTGATGGCTTGCTAGTTGGTTGTCTACTTGGCGCGCGACTTGGCATATAAGTTGGAGTGCGAGTTGGCATATAACTTGGAGCACGAGATGGTGTGCGAGTTGGCGTCACGGTCGGAGTATACGTTGGATCTGTTGGCACTGATGGTGCACGAGTTGGTATCTTCGTAGGGGCTTTGGTTGGGCTGAAAGAAGGAGAAGTAGGACTGCCTGTTGGCTGACCACTAGGTCCTCCTGTTGGACTGCCCGATGGTTGGCCACTCGGCACGCGAGTTGGCTGACCGGTAGGGCCAAACGGTCGTGCTGTTGGACGTCCTGTTGGCTGACTACTTGGCTGATTACTTGGTTGTCTACTTGGCTGGCTACTTGGCTGTCGAGTGGGCTGTGACGTAGGCATACCAGAGGGTACTGGTGTTGGTTCGTCGGAGTTTGTCGGGTGCGCTGTTGGATGTCCGGAGGGTTGCGAGCTGGGCTGTCCAGAAGGAGCAAACCAGGGTTTTTTCGTTGGTTTCCCGGTTGTAGGTAGCGCGGATGGTGCAATCGATGGAACTTCCGATGGTCGTGACGTTGTAGGCAACCTTGTTGGTGTAATCGATGGATTCGATGGTCTTGCAGTTGTTGGCGCAGCCGTTGATGGCGTAGCGGTTGTTGGTGTCCTGGTTGGTGCTGGGGTTGTTGGTATTGCAGTAGGTATTACGGTTGGTATTTTGGTCGGCGCCCTGGTAGAAGGCGTGGCGGTTGATGGCGCAGCGGAAGTTGGCGTCGCACTAGGATCAGACGGCCGTACTGTCGGCGTGGCACTTGGATCAGACGGCTGAGCTGTTGGTATGGCCGTCGGTATTGCTGTTGGTATTGCAGTTGGTATGACAGTCGGTGTTCTTGATGGTATGACAGTTGGTGTTTTTGTTGGAGTGAAAGAGGGCGCGGATGGTACTACTGTAGGTGTAGTTGTTGGCGTAACAGTAGGCACTTTGGTTGGTTGAAAACTAGGTGCGGATGGCGCGACTGTTGGTTTAAAACTAGGTGCGGATGGCTTAATTGTCGGCTTCACTGTTGGCGTTGAACTTGTAGGGATCACCGTCGGGATTGCTGTCGGCTTAGAAGTCGTGGGAAACACTGTCGGCGGCCTAGTGGGAATCGCAGTTGGAACTTTAGACGGTGATGGCGAAGGTATGTATGTCGGCCTCGCCGTTGGGACTGGTGTAGGAGAAATTGACGACGGTTTCGCCGAAGGTACGACTGTCGGCGTGGTTGTGGGCTCGACCGTTGGTGCGGTCGTGGGGATTGCTGTTGGAATTGCCGTTGGAATTGCCGTTGGGATAGCCGTTGGCACCTTGGTGGGTCTAGTAGTTGACGGGGTCGCAGTAGGGGAGAAAGTTGGCTCATCTGTTGGCTGCACTGTCGGTGTAGTCGTTGGAGTCGCGGTGGGAATCGCGGTGGGTATAATCGTCGGTTTAGCCGATGTGGGCCTTCTAGTCGGTATCACTGACGGAGTCATCGTAGACGGTGTTTCGGTGGGTACAGCGCTAGAGATAACGAGGGATTAGGGGGTGATAGTAAGAAAAAAGGGGGTGAAAAGTACCTCGGGGTGACTGTTGGTGTCGTCGTTGGGGTTGTGGTTGGTGTGTTTGAGGGTTCGGATGGCGCCACTGTAGGGCTTACTGATGGGGTAACAGTCGGTCTAGTTGTCGGTATTTCCGTTGGTATAACTGTAGGAGTTCTTGTTGGTCTAGCTGTCGGTATTGCCGTTGGTATTGCCGTTGGTGTTTTAGTCGGAACCTGCGTAGGTGACCCCAACGGTGGTGTAGGTGATCGTGATGGTGTGAAAGTTGGCACCTCTGTTGGTATAGCGGTTGGTATTTTCGTGGGTCTGGCCGTGGAAGGAGTTCGCGTTGGTGCTGCTGATGGAGTAACCGTCGGAGTTGATGGTTCTACTGTTGGTGTATAAGTTGTTGGATCTGCCGTTGGTGTAGTGGTTGGTGTGATAGTCGGGGTCTCAGTTGGCGTGATGGTCGGTGTGACAGTGGGTACTATCGTTGGTGTGACGGTTGGAAGGGCTGTAGGTATTTTTGTAGGCTTAGCTGTTGGAATGGCTGTAGGTTTCGCCGTTGGTATGGCTGTAGGAATAGCAGTTGGTATTTCTGTGGGTATATCTGTAGGCCTAAATGTTGGTAAAAATGTTGGTATTTCTGTTGGAATAGCAGTGGGTATCCTTGATGGTTTTGCCGTTGATGGCACTGCTGTTGTTGGTGTTTCTGTAGGCGCTGAAGGTGCTACCGTAGGTGTTCTGGTGGGTGTCGCCGTGGTGGGTATAGCAGTTGGTGTCTTAGTGGGTACTGCAGTGGGTATTGCCGTGGTGGGAATTGCCGTGGGTACTGCAGTGGTTGGCACTTCGGTAGGCACTTCGGTAGGCACTTCTGTCGGACTTTGAGGCGATACCATCTGTCCTAGCATAGCTAAAGCTATAAAAAGGAGAAGAAAGAAAAAGACCAGCGTCATCTTCTTCTCTTTCTCTCTCTCTTCTTTCTCTTTTGGTTTTTGGTTTTTTTTCGTTGGGATATCCTAATAGGGATTACGGTGTCGGTACCAATGAACGAGAGAGTGAAAATCAAGATGATTGTGTGGTTGAACTTGTTTACATTACAATACAAGATGCCTTCTTGGCGCCGTTAGTGGGAGTGGCGAGGTTAGAATTCGCTTTCTTCTTACTTGGTGCAATACAGAATAACCCTTTGGGCCTTGTCAGCTCCGAATCATCAACATAAGTAAAATCCACAGCATCGCTGCTAGGACTGCTGGTATTGCGTTGATAAGTGTAATCATCGGGATCATATCTCGGATTAACACCGCATATCTGGTAGGTCGGTCTAACAATGATGATGCGCTGATCAGATGCCTGTTGTGCTCTACTATTTCCTTTACCGTCGTCATGAGACTTCGGATGCGCAGTTGACTGTTGCCGCTGCTCGTAGTCTCCTATCTCACTGATCGTGTTGCTGCTATTGTCGTATAATAAAGATTTTAATTTATTCTTAACTATTTTATTTGCACTTACTGTGCTACTACCGCACTCAGATATAGACTCAGAAAGAAATTTATTATTTTTCATGTCTACTAAACTAGCTAGTGTGTTAGCCGACAGCTTCGTCGAGGCTCCAACGCGCTCTGGTGAAGCCGTTTCACTGCTCTTGATGGCGTCACTACTCACTGAAACCTCATCTTTAACTTTTTTTTTCTTTTCTTTTTTCTTATCAGATGATCCTTCTTTTGTTTTCTTCTTTTTTTTCTTTGTTGAGGTATCAATACTTACACTTTCAGTGCCATCATTACTCTCCTGTGCCAATGTACCTGCGGTCATAACGGCAAGTCCAGCTGCTTTCAATTTTGATTTTTTTTTATTTACTTTTTCATTGATTATTTTATCAGTAATTTCTTGCTCCTCACGCAGGTTGCGCGATGCGGTGTCGAACTCTCTCATTTCTTCGAGTTGAGCACATATATTATGGAGTCCTCGGTCATTCGCTATATCTAGTGCTGTTTTTTTAAATTTATTTTGTAGATAGTAATCAGCTCCACGATTCATAAGAATGATGGCAATATCCGCATTTTCATACTGCAATGAAAGCATTAATGGCGTGTTTCCATTAACATCAATGGCATTTATATTCGAGCCTTTATCTAGTAGTTGCAAGATAATTGATGGGCAATTATTAATACATGCTAAGTGTAACGAATCATACGAAGCCTTATTTCGAATGGTTAAACTAGCCCCTCTTGCTATTAATACAGATGCTACATCCTCAAATCCTTGTTCAATTGCCAAGCTAAGAGGGGTGTTACTGTCCTTGGTGTCGAGGGAATTAATATCAGCTCCACGAATTAATAACATTAAAACCATATCAGTTTTTCGTACTTTCACAGCAGTATGCAGCAAGGTATAGCCATTGCTGTGGTACTTATTTATTAACTGCGGTCGAATTGATAAAAATTTAGATAATTCACTAACATCTGATGTCTCGGCAAGGCGAATGGCACGTCCAATGCCGTAAAATGGTAAGTTTATCTTCATTAGAGAATTCATTTTGTTGAAACACTCACGCACCCGATCAATCAGATATCCACTCACTCACTCACTCACTCACTCAGTCACAATTAGTGCGGTGGAGCTTGGATCTTTGATGTCATCGATCTTCCCCGCCGAGTTCCGGTTTGGATGTCGGTACTTCTCGTTTTCTACGGTAATAAACAACTGCCGCGACTGGTTGGGTAGGCTGCCAATAGAGCAGCGACAAGCGCGCTAGCACAGGTTCATCAGTGGTAAAATAGCCGTGAAATTGGTGTGGAAACGCGACTGGGAGGACCGGACCTGTCGCTGAAAATTTCGCTGACAGGAATAGTGAGAAGTGCCACGACTTGTTGTGTGCTGTTGTGTGAAGTAGAGATGACGTGATGTCCGCCGACTTCAATGGCATCGTAGCGGGACTCTTGTCTCCGCTATTCCTTACTGTCGGCTTCGTCTTGTGGGGCGATAACTGGGCTGGTTCACCTTTCAGCTTAAACCTTTTCAAATGTAATTTTGCTGGATTTTTGTTCTTAATTATATCATTTTGCATAAGAAACGTTGGCTTTAGTGGTGTTTCCGCAGACTATTTGCTGCTCTCATCTTTTTTAGGGATTCTTATTGGAGATAATATGTGGTTATTTGCTCTACAGATCATCGGTGCGAAGCAAGTCATTATCATTGATTGTTTAAAACCATTTCTAGCTGCAATTATGGGTAAGTTGATACTTAATGAAGCATTGAATCCGTATATTGCTATCGGGATCATAGTTTCTACTGCCGGGATTCTATGTGTATCATTAGAAAAGAAAAGTAGTTCAACGGAGGAGGTAGCAGATGGTGGTAATAACAGCAATATAAAACCAATTTCCACTGACTATTTGCAAATTGCTTGCGGCTATTGCTTGGCGTTCGCCAACGTGCTGCTGGACTCGTACGGGTCGGTGCTCACCAAGCAGTATGGAGTAGACTTGAACACGTTTGAGATCAATCTCATCCGATTTGGTTTTGCTGGTGTAATGATGGCACTGTTATCGCTTCTCCTCACTGGCCGCGACTGCGCCCTAAAAGGATGTGGAATCAGGAATAGCTTTGAAAAAGTTGAACAAAATGAAATTCAACTCACTAAAAATCCCGCTTTTACTATCGAAGACGTTGAAGAATCCCCGGTTGCACCTGGCTCAACGGACTCTACTCCCTCTGCCGAGGTGCAACGCGAGAAGTGGTATCAGCTGCCGAGCTCGATGACATCGCGGCAGTGGCTACTCATCGTGTTAGGGGTGCTATTCGTGACCTTTATCTGTCCTGCGCTCTACTCTTACTCCCTATTTCACATGTCACTTGGACTCTGTCAGACCTTGTCTGCCTTCTCGCCCATCTACTCGATCCCTTGCTTGTATCTCATGAAGAACGAGAAGATCACGCTGCAGGCGGTGGTAGGAAGCTCCTTGAGTGTCATGGGTGTGGCCATCCTGTGTCTCAGCTAGCTATCCGTGAGTGGAGCAGCAGTGTCATGTGTGTGGGCAATCCCGTGAGCAAGAGGACCCTGTGGACCATCCCGTGAGCAAGAGGACCGTGTGGGCCATCCCGTGAGCAAGAGGACCCTGTGGACCATCCCGTGAGCAGGAGGACCGTGTGGGCCATCCCGTGAGCAGGAGGACCGTGTGGGCCATCCCGTGAGCGAAGTAACGACTCTTTCTCTGTAATAATGAATGTGTTTACTGTAATTACAATGTTTTATTTGACTAAGCCAATGATTTTTC
>JACCDO011768863.1_pt1 | contig 11883 bp, 14 predicted proteins | sample 7446101 | NCBI WGS metagenome assembly JACCDO01 (sample SAMN15323440, study PRJNA562643) | freshwater metagenome | isolation source: river surface water | place: USA:Blue River Watershed | collected 2017-08-16 | reverse complement strand
GTGCTAAATGTGCTGAAGAAGGTGGCGTTGACATAATCATTATTTACAACTCAGGTCGTTATCGAATGGCAGGACGTGGATCATTATCAGGACTTATGCCATATGGCGATGCCAATGAAATAGTCATGGAAATGTCTCGAGAAGTTCTTCCTGTGGTTAAGAAAACTCCAGTACTTGCAGGAGTTTGTGGCACAGATCCTTTTAGACAAATGCCAATATTTTTAAAACAAATAAAAGAAATTGGCTTTAGTGGAGTACAAAACTTTCCCACAGTTGGACTAATTGATGGAACCTTTAGACAAGGTTTAGAAGAAACAGGTATGGGATATGACTTAGAAGTTGAAATGATTAGAAATGCAAGAGAATTAGATTTATTAACTGCAAGCTATGTTTTTGATGCAAAAAGTGCTGAAGCTATGACAAAAGCTGGCACAGATATTTTAGTTCCGCACATGGGTTTAACTACTAAAGGAATGATTGGGGCAACTACAGCTCTTACTTTGGATGATTGCATTCCTTTAATTCAAGAAATGACAGATGTTGCTAAAAAAATAAATCCAGATGTAATTGTGATTTGCCATGGTGGACCAATTGCCGAACCTGAAGATGCTAAATACGTTTTAGAAAAAACTAAAAACGTAGAAGGATTCTTTGGCGCATCTTCCATGGAAAGACTTCCAACTGAAGTTGCGATGACAGAAAATATGAAGAGATTTAAATCTTTAACAATATAAAGAGGAGAAAACAATGGCTAAGTTATTTTATAAAAAAGAAGAATTACCAATTACTTCTTTTGAATGGGGTGATGTGGTTAATCGCCTAGAGCCAAAAGCTTCTGGTTGCACAACTTTTGTAGTTATGGACGTAACCCTTGAACCAGGTGGAATGCATAATTTTCACAAACATGTTGATCAAGATGAAATAATTATTGTTTTAAAAGGAAAAGTTGAACAATGGGTAGATAAAAATAAGCAAATTTTAAATGCTGGAGATTCTGCATTTGTGCCTAAAAATACAGTTCACGCTTCTTTTAATACCTTCAACGAAACTGCCACCTTGCAAGTAGTGCTAGCTCCTGCCCAAGGTGAAACAGGTTATGAACTAGTTGATGTGGCTGAAGAAGAGCCTTGGAAATCTATTAGATAATTCCCAAAAAACAGACTTAACCCTGTGATATTCTTTTATCAAGATATATCAAGAAATTTCAGGAGATATCATGACCATAATGCGAGAAAAATTTTCTTCCCAAGCAGATCCAAAGCTTTTGGCAAAAGTTCGAGAAATTGCCAATAATGAGGGGCGGCTCTTCCAATCAGTTTTAGAAGAAGCGCTTCAGGATTTCTTAGAAAAAAGAAAAAATACTTCGCCTAGAAAAAACGTCATGAATGCATTAAAAGCAAGCATGGATGAATTTGACGAGTTGTACAAGAACTTAGCCAAGTGAGTGAAACAATTTATGTCACCACTAGTGAAGCTTTAATAATTCACTCCACACTTTTAAAGAAGTATGGTGGGACTTCGGGAAGTGTTGATTTGGGTTTACTTGAATCAGCACTTTTTCGACCTCAAACTGGTTATTATCCTGATTTGATTGCGGAAGCTGCAGCTTTATTTGAAAGTTTATTGATGAATCATCCCTTCACAGATGGAAATAAAAGAGTTGCTTTTGCTGTGACTGATATCTTTTTAAGAATAAATGGTTATAAATTTATAATTAATTCAAAACAAATATACAAAGAAATGATTTCAATGATGGAATCAAACAATGTGAATCATTCTAATATTTATAATTGGTTTAATAAAATTATATTAAGTTCTAGAAATTGATCTATAACCAAAACTAAAAAACAATAAGGCAAGTATTGCCGGCACCATCATCAATAGTGGAGCAAAACTTGTCCCTAAAGAATTCATGTAACTACCAATTAAATACGGAAAAATCATGGATCCAGAGATTGAGGAAAAGAAAATAAAACCTGTGATCCGAGCATGACCAGGACTTATTTTTACTACCCAAGCAAAAGCCATGGGAAATACTGGTGCGCAAAAAACTGCTAAAAGAATAATTGCAACTAAATATAGTTCTGTTGCATAAAGAAGATAAAGAGACGGAACTAATAAAAGGGTTGAAAAAACCACCAGTAATCCAAAATTAATATTATGAATAAATTTTAAGATTATTAATCTAACCACCAATAAAACTACGAAAAATACAGATAAACCAAGAGAACTTTCAGAAGTTGTCCAGCCTTTATCAAGTAAATAAGTAGGAATCCAGCCTGTGGCTGCTGATTCAAGACCAACATAAGTTGATATACCTAAAAGTAATAAAGCTATAGAAAAATTATGATTTGCTTTTTTATGTTCATGTTCTGGTTTATGGACTAATTTGCCTTTGGTATTAGAATAAAAAACAAATGAAGTAATAAATGTTGCTATAGCAAAAATAATCATCAATAATGTATAACTTTTAACTAAAAGTAAGCCAAAAATTATGGGCACTACTATTGATGATAAAGCAAAGGCAATATTATTTTTATTTGTTCTTCTTGCAGCTTCAATCCCACCAATATCAACAACTAGTTGGCTTACCCCAACTTGACCTGCGCCAAAGCCTGAACCAATTAAAAAGACTCCAAATAAAATTGTGTTCCAACTATTTGAAAATGCAAGAATTAATATTCCAATTCCAGTTAAAAAAGTTCCCAAAGAACCAGCAATAGAAGCTTTAACTTTGTCTATCAAATAAGAAGTTATAAAAACACCGACTAAACCACTAAAACCGGTTAAGGCAAAAAGTCTTCCCCCAATTTCAATATCAAGAAGATACTTTTCAATATAGAAAGGAACTAAAACGCCATATCCTGAAACAAAACCACCAATTATGCCAACGGTGGCAATTCCTGCTCTAACGCTATTTTTATTTAAAGTTAAATTACTCATTTAAGTTTTATCAAGTTGCGTCTTGATCAAACTTTTTTTGTTGTGCTGGTTTTGACTCTGGTTTATCTTCAAAAACATTATCGGCTAACTTTTTGGAATCAAGATCTGTAAATTTCTTCAAATCCATTTCCTTAATTCCAGCAGATTCCACAATGTCATCTTTTGCCTTTGTAGCCATATCTCTAACATTTCTTAAAGTCTTAATTCCTTGAGCAATATATTTAGGCAACTTCTCAGGACCTACTACTAATAGTCCAATAATTGCTATTACTAGAAGTTCAAAAAATCCTATATCTAACAAGTAATTAACCCTCTTTTTTGAAGTAAAAGTCCTAGGTTTAAAGATACTAAAGAGGCCTCCCGCCAGGAAATGGGAAGGACTTGAATCACTAAAATTGAGGTAAATAACTCAAAGACTTGTGGATTTCAAGGAGACTTTTAAGTGAGTGAAAAAACCAAAGTAGCTGTTTTGCTCGGTGGTCGAAACTCAGAAAACTATCGATCCTGTCTTTCTGCCAAAGATGTAATTGATGCCTTGGAGGCCAAAGGCTATCTTGTTAAGGCCTATGGCATGACCATGGAAGCAAACTGGGTTGAATTTAATGATCTTGCTTCACTAAGAAATAACTTAAATAAAGAAAACTTTGAAATCACTGATGAGTCAGTAAAAGAGATAAAAGATGTAAAAGTTTCAGTTCTTCCACCTGAATCACTACTTGAATCCCCTGTTGTTTTTTCAACTCTGATGGGAGCTTGGGCTTCTGATGGAACAGTTCAAGGACTACTAGAAACAGAAATAGTTAGATTTGTTGGTTCAGATACTTTAGGTTCAGCTATTGCAACTGATAAACCAACTGCCAAATTATTAATGCAATCTGTTGAAGTTCCAACTCCTGCACTTTCAATTATTAATGACAAAAATTGGAGAAGAGATCCACTTTCTTGTGTAGCAAGAGCTAATGCATTAAGAATGCCGGTTGTGGTAAAACCTGCAAGAGGAAGTAATGGGGTTGGTGTTTCTTTCACCAGAGTTCCAAGAGATTGGAAGAAAAATATTGAAATTGCTCGAAACTTTGATGGACGAGTAATTGTTGAAAAATATCATGAACCAAAACATTTAATCGAATGTAACATTATTGAAGATACTAAAAGAAAAACTATAACTAGTGAAATTATTGAAACCAAGTTGGATAAAAGTCAAAAATTATTTAATTTTATTGCTAGAAGTGATAAATCAAAATATTCATTTGAAAAAGCAAAAGATTTAGATCAAGAAGTCATTAAATTAATTCACGAATATGCGAATAAAACATTTGAAGTGTTAAAACTTTCAGGCTTTGCCCAAATTGAAATGATGATTGATAAAGAAGGCGAATTATTAGTTATCGAAGTTAATAGCCAGCCTTATTTAGGAAAAGATGGCTCATTTGCACTTTCATGGAAAGAAAAAGGTATGAAATATGAAGATGTTATCGATTCAATTGTCCAAGAAGCACTTGTTCGACCTGTTGGACTAATTTAATTTGACTCTGCCATTAGAGCTAAATCTTGTAGGTTTTTTAATTGCTGCATTTGCTGTATTTGTAATAGGTCTTGCTAAGTCTTCCGTGCCAGCAGCTGCCACAATGCCAGTTGGCTTATTTGCACTTGTAATTCCTGCCAAACTTTCAGTTGGCGCAATTTTGCCGCTGTTAATTTTAGGTGACATCATGGCTTTACTTGCTTATAGAAAAGCTGGTCGCTGGGATATCGTGGCAAGAATTCTGCCATCAGTTTTTGTGGGAATGGTTATTGGATATTTTTTGCTTTCTTGGTCAACTTCTAGAGAAGTTGCCTATGTCATTGGTGCAATCTTAATTTTTACCGCCATTTATGAAATAAGAAAAAGATTAAAACACGAAAGACTTCAAGATCATGAAAAAGCAAACTTGAAACAAAGAACGAAGTTAACTGCTCAACTAATGGGTGTTTTAGTTGGAATTATGACGATGACTGCAAATTCTGCTGGTCCAATATTTTCTCTTTATTTACTTCATTTACAACTTCCAATGCAAACATTTGTGGGCACAAATAGTTGGTTATTTTTCATTATTAATACCTCTAAGATTCCTTTTAATACACATTTAGGAATTATCACTTTAGAAACTTTAAAACTTGCTTTATATCTTGCACCTTTTGTTATTTTAGGAGCTTTATTTGGTCAAAGAATAATGAAGAAATTAAATCAAAGAGCTTTTGAATATGCTGCTCTTATCTCAACTTTGATTGCTGGATTCTTGCTCTTTATTCCCCGCTAATTCTTCTATTTCTTTGACTGCGTTTGGATAAACTTTGTAAATTTCATCCATTGAAACACTACCTTCTCTAACCAAAACTGGAAGTTCTGTTGTTAAATCAAGAATAGAAGATAAAGAACTTGGATTTAGAATTCCTGCATCTAAATAAACTGAAATATCGTTTCCAAATTGTGCTTTGATATCAGTAATATTTGTGCCAATTGGTGAACCTGCTTTATTTGGACTAGTGGTCGCAACTATTTCTTCTTCACCAAGTATTTCTGAAACCACAGGATGAAGGGGCATTCTGACTGAGACAACATTTGGAATAATTCCTTTATTCCACAATAAATTATTTAAGCCTTTATTTATGATTGTTAAAGATCCTGGCCAAAAATTTAAAAATTTTGCTTTAGTTTCATCCGTTATTCCTGCACAAAACTTATGAAGAAGTCCGATATTTGAAACAAATATTGTTAGAGGAGTTTTAGGAGTTTGATTTTTTATTTTCCACAACAAATTTACTGCTTTTTCATCCATTGCTCTTACTGCTATGGCATAACTTGTGTCAGTTGGAATAACAATTGCCCTACCTAAAGAAAGAGCTTCCTTAGCTGCTTTTATTCCGTTTTCTCTTGGGGTTTGATGACTTAAGGAAAATACTCGAGCAGTTACAAACATAAATTAGCTCTTAAAACTTTGACTTGTAGCCAGCGTATGCTTTCTCAAACACATTTCTAAACCCATCTTTACTCCAAGCACTTCTGCCTACAAATAGACCATCACAACTATCTAATGAGGCTAGTTGTTTGGCGTTTTCTACATTCACGCTTCCTCCATAAAGTAGAGGAAAATTTTCTGGTTTACGTTCTAATTCACTTAAAGCTTCTTTAATTAATTGAAATGACTCTTCTACATAGCCAGGTTCTGCAGGGGTTCCCTTTTCTCCAATTGACCAAACTGGTTCATATCCAATTAAAGCTTTATCCACATACAAATCTCTTAAAATCTGAAGTTGTTTTTTAAACCAATCTTTTCGCTTTTTTGAATCATTTTCTAAATGCTCTTCACCTATGCAATAAAGAATAGGAAGTTTAACTTCAATAAGTGCTTCTAATTGATGTGTTAGTTCAGCATCACTATCTTCACCAAAAGCTCTTCGTTCAGCATGGCCCACCATAACTAAATCAAGATCTGAATCAGCTAAGAGTTTGGCAGAAATTTTGCCCGTAATATTTTTTTGAGTTCCAGAAACTCTTTGAGCACCAACCCATAAACCTGTGCCATGAGATGCTTTTTTAAGTTCTCTAACTAAAGGCATAGTGGGTAAAACAAAAAATTGCACATCTTTATGAGATTTTGCTAAAAGGGAAGCAATTTCGACAACATCTTCATGGTTTTGAATATCAAGGTGCTGTTTCGTGTTTGTACCAAAATAAAACATACTTCTAATCTATCCAATTAAAATTTACACGCAATTTTAATTAAATTGCTTTACCTGATTTATCGAAAAATGTGATGCTATCTGACTCAATTGTGGTCCAGACGTTATCTGAAACACTTCGTCCTACTGAGTGAGAGACTCTTGCTTTTACCAAAAGATTTTCGACAGCCAAATCTAATAAGTATTGTCCACCTGCACCAATTGATTTTCTAGTTACTCTAGCTTTTACTCCACCTTTTATTTCAGTAGCTGAAACTGAAATACCTTCAGCTCTTACACCGAAAGTATCAACCGAGGCTGCTTTTGAACCTAAATCAATAGTTTGAGAAAACATTTTAGAACTAACCTTTGAACCAGAAACACTAATAAATTGTGGTGGTACAAAATTCATTCCTGGATTTCCTAAGAACCAGCCCGCAAATTGAGATGCAGGATTTTCATAAATTTCTTTAGGTGAATCACTTTGAGTAATAACTCCATCTTGCATCAATGCAATCTGATCAGCCAAAGTCATAGCCTCTGTTTGATCATGGGTTACATAAATAATTGTTTGTTGTAGACGACCAAATAGTTCTTTCAAACTTCTCTTTAATTCCAATTTAGAAGTCAAATCAATATTAGTAATTGGTTCATCAAACAAGATAATTCTTGGTTGACGAGCAACTTCACGTCCTACCGCAATTTTTTGTCTAGTGCCATTATCTAATTCTTCAACAAGCTTCTTTAATACATCTGTTAAACCAAGAATTTCAGCGACTTCATCAACTCTTTTATCTAATTCTTGTTTAGATAATTTTTCAGATAGCAATGGTAATTCTAGGTTTTTTCTAACAGAGGTATTTCGATAAATTACTGGGTATTGGAAAACCATTCCAATATTTCTTCTTCTGGTTGGAACATTTGTCACATCGTGTTCACCAAAGAATATTTTTCCTTGAGTTGGATTTTCTAATCCTGCAATCATTCTCATCAAAGTAGTTTTTCCACAACCTGATGGTCCTAATAAAACCGTTACTGATGATTTTGGAATTGTAAAATTAATATCATTTACTGCTGTGAAATCACCGAATTTCTTGGTGACATTTTCTAATCTAATGTCATACATGAGAAACTCCTTGGCCTACTCTTTTGCCTGATTCAGCATCAAATAAAACAACTGCATCTGGTTTATAAGAAATTGTTGTTGATTTATTCTTTACTTTTGCAAGGGCATCATTATCTGTTCTAGAAACAACTGTCACTAAATTTGTATTTTTAACATTGAAATAAACAGCGAATTCTGAACCTAAGTTTTCTAGCAAGGTAATTTTGCCATCAACTGAGCCTGAGCCTGATTCAACTTTGAACCCTTCTGGTCTAATACCTGCTACCACTTTTGAAGAATTTGAATCCATTTTCACTTTTATACTTCCTAGTACTGAAGTAAAGGTGGTTCCAGAAAGTTCTCCAGGCAAAATATTTGCTTCAGGAAAACCCAAGGAGTTCATGCTGGCTATTGAGTTTGGTTGATCATAAACAACATCTAGTGAATCTTGTTGCACTATTTTTCCTTGAGCCAAAATCATTACAGTTCTAGCTAAAGATAAAGCTTCTAAAGGATCTGATGTTAAGTAAACAAAAGAAACTTTTAATTCTTCTTGAGTTTTTCTTAAATCATCAATCAAACGTTCACGTAGTTTAAAATCAAGTCCGACCAATGGATCATCTAAAACGTAGACATCTGTAGCTTTAGCTAAACCTCTTGCGATAGCTACACGTTGTTTTTGTCCACCTGATAATTGCTCAGGTTTTTTGACCAATAAATCCTTAATTCTTAATAATTCACTAACTCTTTCTACTGCTTCTTTCTTTTCTGCTTCACTAGCTTTTGATAATACAAGTGGATATTCAATATTTTCTTTTACTGTGTAGTGAGGATAAAGTGCAAAACTTTGTGGAACATAGCCAATATTTCTTTCTCCAGCAGAAACTTGAGCAACATCTTTGCCTCTAACAATGATTGAACCAGCATCAACTGGTTCTAATCCCATAATGGTTCTAACTAAGACAGATTTACCATTGCCAGGTTTTCCGCAAATTACTGAAAAGTCATTCATATTTGCAGTAAAAGATAAATTATCCAAAACTACTTTGTTGCCATAAGACTTTGTTAAGCCTTTGACATCAAGTGCTAACTGGGCCATTGTAAATTTATCTCCTGTTTAGAAGGCTCGTTTTGGTCGACCAAGTTCGACCAAATATGGTGTGACAAATACTGAGAAGGCAAAAATCAAAGCAATAATTAATAAAATAACTAAGGTTTTTCTAGCAGACTTTTTAAAATCCCATTCAGGATTTATATTTCCTAACGCTACCTGCAAGGTAACAACAACAAAAAGCAATCTAAAACCCCACACATAAATTGTGTAAGTAAATTGTTGAGCAAGCATTAACAAAGCAATAATCAATAAATAAATATTTAATCTTTGAGCTCTAGTTGCAAATGGAAGTTTTTTATTTGTTATAACAGCCACTTATACTTCACCTCTTACGGTTCCAAATGTTAAACCAACTAGTAAGTATTTCTGGAAAGCATAGATAACAATAACTAGTGGTAACACATACAAAGTTCCAATAGAGGCAACATATGCCCAGTCAATTGCGCCACCTTTGGTTGAACCAGTAAATAATCCAACTGGGATACCAAATGTTTTTGCACCACCTAGTTGGAAGTTAAACAAGAATTCATTCCACACAAACAAAATATTGAATACAAACGATGCCACTAAACCAGGTTTTACTTGAGGTAAAATGACTTTGAACATAATGTGCCAACGTGATGCACCATAAACTAAACCGGTTTCATCAAACCTTTGGGAAATACCATCTAGAAAACCTTTAAGAATCCAAACTGAGAATGGAATAGAAAACATTGCATAAAAAGCAATCAAACCAATATAGGAATCTTTTAATTTCAAAAGATTAAATAATTGGAAATATGGGACCACGAAGGCTGCTGCTGGAACGAAACGAGTTGAAAGAAGCAAGAACATTAAAAAGTCAGTTCCTGCGGGTTTATATCTTGAGAAAGAATATGCAGCAAGATAAGAAACCAATATCGCTATCGTTACAGATCCAAAAGAGTAAACAATTGAGTGGGTGAAGTAGTCAAAAGTATTATCAAAACTTAAAGCTTCAGTGATGTTTTGAAATGTTGGTTTGAAGAAAAATACTGGTGGAGAAACTACGATGCTGTCTTTTGGTTTAAAAGCCGTGGACATAATCCAGGCAACTGGCAAGAAGAAAAATATAGCCACTGCCCAAGCGCCAATAGTAGAGAAATTAATTGGACCAGATTTGCGCTTTGGTTTAAATGTTGTCTCAGCCATTTTTATTCCTCAGCTTTCTTTCTGGCATTCAAAATGTATAAATAAATGGAAGTTAAAGCAATTGCAATAAACATTAAAAATACTGAAACAGCCGTTGCATAACCTAGTTTGAAAGACTTAAATGCGAAGCGATACAAAGAAACCGCAATTAATTCTGTTCTATCGCCAGGTCCACCACCTGTCATCACATATGCCAAATCCATAGTCTTGAATGCATCAATTGTTCTTAACAGAATTCCTAAACCTAAAATAAATTTTGCATGTGGCCAAATAACTGTGGTGATTAATCGATGAATTGGCAAACGATCAACTTGAGCTGCCTCTAATTCTGCTTTTGGTACAGATCCAAGAGCAGCCAAAGTCATCAATGTCATAAATGGTGTCCACATCCAAGTATCAACTAAAACTAAAGTTGGGAAAGCTAAAGTTTGATCTGTTAAAGTATCAAATCTTTCAAATCCTAGCGATGCCGCAAAATAATTTATTACACCTAAAGTTGGATCTAAAATAAATTTCCAGAAAAGTGAAGTTGCAATTGGTGTCACCACCATTGGAGTAAAAAATAAAGTTAAGGCTAAACGACGACCTGGCATTTTGTCATTTTTCCAAAACAAAACTCCAATTAAAATACCTAAAAATGTTTGCAAAATTACTGCACACAATAGAAATATAAATGTTCTAGAAACAGATGCTGCTAATTGTTGATTTGCTAAAAAGTCAAAAAAGTTTTTGAAACCAATTAATTTAGGTTTGTTTGCAGAAGTTAATGTGTAATCATAAAAAGCTAATCCAAACATCCAAATTGTTGGAAGAACGCTCATTAAAATAAAGAAGAATAAAACTGGAGCTAATAAACCCCAGGAAAATAAATTTTTCTTTTTTGCTGGATCTACAGGCTTAGGGGTTTGTTTGAAAGACTTTTCTAAAGTCTCAACACTTTTAGCCATTAATCTAAATCCCCTTAAAGTTGCCTAACAAAAAAACTTAGTTGCCGATAATCATAGAAGTTGAGTTGGTGCCCCATTAACTGGGACACCAACTCAATTGACTTTTCTCTGTTAACTCTTAGAGAGTTAGAGAGTCCACATTGTCTGGTGGAGGAGTCTGGGTACGACCTGCATTGAACAGAATTTGTTGTTGCTTAGCAGCTGCGTATTCCAAAGCTTCCTTGGAAGTCTTAACCGTTCCGGTTGCAACTCCGTTGAATGCTTCTTGTTGCACTGCGAGCATTTCTGCGTATTCAGGTAAGTGCCAGAAGTCTTGTGAACGTCCTTCTTCCAACATGTAGAGGAATGGCTTCACATAGTGTGCTACTTCTAGGTATTCAGGATTTGCAGCACCTTCTTTGCTCCATGGCAAGCCACCGTTTTCTTTGATGAACTTGTCTTGAGTTTCCTTGGTGTACCACCACTTGAGAACGTCAACTGCCACTCTCATGTGATCGTCATCATTGAAGGAGTTGATAACCCATGGTTGACCACCCATTGCACCGATAAGTTGTCCATTCCACTTAGGTAGTGGAATTGAAAGCACCATATCTGGTTTAACAACAGCGTCTGCGCCACCCATGAATGCACCCACTGCTAACCATTGCCAAGCGGAGAAACATTTTCCACCGTTGAAAAGGTCGAGAAGGCTACCGATACCAAATGATGCAGCATCTGCTGGTTGATATTTCATCAATGAGATGAATTGATCCATAGCAGCAGCATTAATATCGGAGTTCAAGATTCCATAAACATTTCCTGTTTCTGGATCCCAAATTTTTCCGCCTGTTGAATAAGCGAATGGATAGTAGGCACAGCTAAAGAAATCGTATTCTTTCGAATACATCATTGCTGTTCCGTACATT
>JACCDO011631249.1_pt1 | contig 11883 bp, 6 predicted proteins | sample 7446101 | NCBI WGS metagenome assembly JACCDO01 (sample SAMN15323440, study PRJNA562643) | freshwater metagenome | isolation source: river surface water | place: USA:Blue River Watershed | collected 2017-08-16 | reverse complement strand
TCAAACCCAGCAATTATAATTACAAATTCATGTCGTTACTCTCGTTTTTATACATGCTATCAAGGACCGCATGAGTCGGTCGCAAATTTTCTAAATATTCAATTTCTTGTATAATTTGAAATGGTTTGTAGTTGAATGTTCTATCTAATGTATGCAAAAATAGGTCTTTCCCGATGATAACTACCGTGATTAATATGACCGAAAGGTAAAAGCTTCCACTATTAAGAAGTCTATCAAATACGTAGTACCAATTATCATCCAACTGAATATTGTAAGTAATAGTCAATGCAGACAAGAACCACAATAAGATGGACAAGAACATCACAGCCCAGTTGAACCAATAGAAACGACCTTGAATGAAACATATTTTAGCACTAACAACAAACACTACAACAGTAAAACAGGTTGCACCAGCTTCCCAAAATGAAGATCCTTTTTTATTTGAATTATCTAAAAAATATAACGGTAATACCGACATAATAACACTTTCACACAATGCTGTACCTATCCACGACCAAAATAATAACGGTTTAAAATTCTCTCCATTAATCCCTGATCTATAAAGTTGAGGATATTGGAACACAAAGGATGGCTTGATGTCCATGTCATAGATAGATAGAAGGATGATAGGCATGGAAGTGTAAGCCAAATTGAATAACTGGATAGCACCTTCTGTATAGTATTTCTGTCCACTAAAACCGTTGTTAAAATTAAACCAGAATTGACCCATTGACATAAGCACATTCTTGTAAAACATATAACATACCAAAATGCACATACGTATGTAGTTGTATCGCCCATGCTTCAACATCAAGTAAGACAAGTATCTGAATTGAGCAATTGCATAATCAGAAGAATTGACTGCTTGAACACCTTCTTCGCCTTTAATTCCTACGCCAATATGCGCCTCTTGGATCATTGCTACATCATTAGCACCGTCACCAATAGCCAAGGTTCGGACTTCAGGTCTTCCAACTTTCACCATATTAACCATTTGTCGCTTTTGATCAGGAGAAACTCTGCAACAAACAACTGCTTTGCATTGTAATGTTAGTTCTAGTAATTGTTGCTTCAAGTTATCCTCGCGTTGAGGGTCCATGGCTACAATCAAGGCAGCGCCGTCAATAATAAGTGCACGAGGTTTCAATGATTTCTTACTTAAATCATTCTCATATCGTTTTATTTCCTCTGTAAATTTATCCATCATAGATTGACGAGTAGGACAAGTTGTGGTATTCACAATTATGTGATCCATATATTTTGTTGGACGAACTAAATTGCATGCAACGGCAATATTAATAGCAGTCTCTTCTTTATCACCAGTCAACATCCATATGTTGACACCAGCGTTAACTAATGATTCAATACATTCTGGTACTCCATCCTGCAGTCTGTCTTCGATAGCTGTGGCACCTATTAGTACAAGGTTGTTCTCTATTTCGTCTTCTAACGACTCTATACGATTAGGTAATCCTTTCTTTTTCTTATCTAATTCCGACATATTCGTATTAGCACTTGTATAACTACTGTGCCACTTATCATATTCTTCTTCATCGATGACGCACGTGCCTATGAATAAGCAACGCAAACCCTCTAAAGAAAACTGTTTCAAGTGGTTATTTGTAGTGCTTAATAACGTATCTTGACCGACCTTGAAGCGTGGTATCATCGCTGTATCTGCACCTTTAGTAATGATACGAATTTTGCGATCTGCATCGCGTATAATGATGGACATTCTTTTCCTCTTGGAGGTGAACACTATAGTGTCTAGCACTTCAACCTCTTCAACACGATTATTTTCTTGCTTAATTTTTAATAAAATTTTCTTTTCATGTTTATCAAAAAATTCAAAACCAAAGTACGACGCGGCACATACTAATGCCTCATCGTCGGGATTTGATGCACTTAACTTTATTGCTCCGTCAATTTTTTCAGGTATAACATCGTGACATATAGCTAAAAACCGATAAAATTCATTAATTTTTGCTTTTTCTACCCCATTAGCTGCCATATGCTGCTCATGCTTTGGATCATAGAATGAAACGTGTGGAATATCCCGGCAGTTTTGCTTTGCTCTTAATTCGCTTTCTAGCACCTCAAATGGAACTTCTTTTCCTTGTAATTTCCAAGCTGCTTTACCTATTTCTGTTATACCCAAACCGTAAGACTGTCCAGCGATCGATGCTTTCCTGAAGTCCATAATGTTGCATGTTAAGGTACCAGTCTTATCCGAAAAAACATGGGATATTTGTCCTAATTCTTCGTTTAAAGTCATTGTTCTTACTAATGCGGGTGTATCGGTTGGAGCGTAATACATGTCCAAGTCTTGGTTCATGAAGTATGATTGACCGCTTCGCACCATCGCCATACTTACATATAATGATACAGGAATAAATGTTGCATGAAGTAAGAAAAAGTAAAAAAAACTAATAAACCAATTGGAAACTGGTTCAAAAGTGACATGTCCTAGGTACCAAATATTCCAAATATCGTTTTCGGCGTCCCAAATTGACAGACCGGTTGCACCAGCAAAGCAAACGGTTGCTAATAACAAGATAATTCTGTATATTTCAATGCCTGCTTTAGATTCCAAATTTGATGTTTTAGCTTTTGCTTCGGTAGAACTCATCATAATTTTAGTGTCATGACCGCTGTTCACTACCAATCCGATGGCCCAATCTGTATTTCTCAATACACAGCCTCGAAGAAGGACATTATTTGCCCCAATTTTATCTCTGCCATACTCTTTAAAGTCAACGTAGCCATCAAATGAATCGACAAATTTATTTGGATGCTCGCAAACCAATTCCCCTTTTAATAACGGGATCGATTCATTCGTTCGTATACGTGATAGTGTATTAGGTAACGCTGTACGTATTTTTAGATTTGTTTCACCATCTAAGGACTTTGTTTCAACATATGCAATACCTTGACATGGTTCATATTTCTCGGCTACACTAATAATAACAACATCAGCAGGCACGATACTTCTGGTCCCAATATAAATAAAATCTCCAACTTCTAACTCGTACCACTTCACATCAACATAAGATTTCGATTCATAATCATATTTCTTTGCTAGTGAGGCATTGGCTTCTTTATCTGCGCGATGTCTACCAACATCTTCATAAATCTGAAATAATGCATCTACTAATACGACTACAAATAATGGAAATAATGTAGTTGGGATACCATGAGTATTGGAAATTGCCCTAATAGTTTGTAATGCTAAATAGAAGTAGTTAGTAAGTGAATAAATAAATAAACAAGAGATTAAAATAAGTAAGTTATACCAGATATCAATAAAAAGTAACAATTTGCTACTTTTGTTCTTGGATTAAATTCTTCTAACAAAAATTTTGGTAAAAAATTATATACTTCATATTTTGATGTTTTGACAAAGTTATTGCAAAAATTATATACTTGCGGCGATCCGACCTTGATAGTGCGCGACGGTAGCTCTGCAAGCTCTGCTTCTGTTGAATGAGGCCAATTTTTAGGAAATGGAGAAGCTAATGTACTCTTCGTTGAATTCATATTTTTGGACGTTGATTGAGAAGAAGACGATAGCAAGTTTGAACGTTCTATTTCCATAACCCAGTTGTATCAAGGTCAATATCTAGACAGTTGATGGGCACTGTCACCCTACCCTTGTGAGCCTATTCCAAAGCTCAAAATATAACAGCTTTTGGTGTTATTTTTTACCGAAATCCTCCCAACACATAGGTAGGGTTTGGTTTCGGTAAAAATCCTTTGTAAAAAATAATAATAAGATGTATAACTCGTCAAATACAATGTATAGAATCACAGAACCTACCTTCAAATCGACTTCAAATTAATATCAAATTGATACACTTCTGGTGAAATGGAACCTCTGAGGTACCGGTCCTTCGTAGGTAGGTACTTTTTACCCACCACCTCGGGAGAGCGACCATAGCATCGTATCGCGGGAACAGGAAGGTAACTTCTATCTATTTGCAAAATGTCGACAAAGGTTGCGTATGCAGAAGTAAAGAAGGGTGCCCCAAATGGTAAGCAGATTGAGTTGGTGGAAGAGGGAATAAAGAAGGAAGAAAAGAAAGTAGAAGAACCTAAGAAAAGATTGTCATTTATTGGATTGTTGATCGTATTAAAACCATTCTTTTGGCCTCAAAGTGGTACTGATGGTGCATTTGTTAATCGCATTCGATCAACAAGTACTTGGTTGGCAGTTGGTGCATCTAAGGCTTGTTCCCTGTTGGCACCTTATTATCTTTCTAATGCGACAAATTTCTTGGTGAAAGATCAATATTTGCAATCTATTAATTCCGTTATAACTTATTGTGCATTGAGATTTGGTTCATCGGCATTTAAAGAGTTACAAGGTGTTCTATATGTTAAAGTAAAGCAACAAGCTGCAATTGATTTAGCAGAGACTACATTTAGTCATGTTCATAAATTATCTTTGAACTGGCATATAACAAAGCAAACTGGTTCAGTTATTAAGTCTATGGATCGTGGTACTGATGCTGCAAATACATTAGTAACTTATCTATTTTTATTTCTAATTCCAGCTTTAAGTGAATGTGTTGCAGTTATAATATTGTTCTTTGCATCATATAAGCAATGGGATATTGGCTTAGTAACATTAGCAGGAGTTACACTTTACATATTCTTTACTATTGCCATTACACAATGGCGTAAAAAATATCGCGAGTCTCAAAATAAACATGACAATGACTTTCACAATAAAGCTACTGACTCGATCATTAACTACGAAACTGTCAAATATTTTACTGCAGAACAACATGAAATCGTAAGATTTAAAGAAGGAGTTATAAAATTCCAACAATTCAACAGCATGATATCGATTTCGTTATCTATATTGAATTCAACACAACAATTTATTCTAATGATGACGTTAGCCGGGACCATGCTTCTCGCGGGTCGCGCTGTTCATAATGGACAGATGTCACTTGGTGGTTGGGTTGCTGTTCAAGCATGGATTGCGCAAATTTTTGTACCTTTAAACTTTTTAGGTACTGTTTATCAAATGATCTTTCAAGCATTTATTGATGTACAAAATTTATCTGAATTATTATCTGAATCACCAGATGTTATTGACGAGGTTGGTGCTACCCCAATACCATTGAGTAAAACGATTCATGAGGATAAAACAATTGTAAAAGATCCTAATTATGCTATGGTTGAATTCCAAAATGTTAATTTCCATTACCCATCGCAGCCAGCAGAAAAAGGGATCAAGAATCTATCCTTTAAAGTGCCGGTGGGCTCTATAACAGCATTTGTAGGTAAAACTGGTGCAGGTAAAACCACTATCAGTCGATTGTTATTCCGATTTTATGATGTTCATGGTGGCAAAATATTAATTGGTGGTTTCGACCAGAAAAAACATACCCAACGAAGTGTTCGCGAGTTAATTGGTATCATACCTCAAGACACTGTATTATTCAACGATACCATTTTATATAATGTTCAATACGGCAATAAGTTGGCTTCTATGGACCAGATAGTTGAAGCAACAAAGGCAGCACAAATTTATGATTTTATTATGTCATTACCAGAAAATTGGAATACAATAGTAGGTGAAAGAGGTCTGAAATTGTCTGGAGGAGAAAAACAAAGAGTATCTATAGCTAGATGCCTGTTAAAGAATCCGCCAATTGTTATATTAGATGAGGCAACGAGTGCTCTCGATACGATAACAGAAAATAGTGTTCAAGCTGCTCTCAATAAGTTAGGAGAAGAGAGAACTGTACTTATCATTGCTCATAGACTCAGCACTATTAAAAATGCAAATAACATCATTGTATTAGATAACGGTACTGTTTTAGAAAGCGGTTCTCATGAAGAATTATTATCAAATTCAAATAGTGAATATAGCAAATTGTGGGCGATGCAATCAAAAGATGTCAATAATGTTGACGAAGATAATACCAAGTAAAACAACCAAGTAAATTGTTTTTTTATTAGTCATGTATTTATAGTCTATTACAATTTTTTCATTATTTTTTTGACGATTTGACAGTTGATGACATGGTATTGATGGACATTGATGGGTTGTATCCACGATTTGACACAGACCATTTGCCAGCACCTAATTTAGTAGGCGGTTCTTCTTTAAATACTTCTCTTCCGAGCACGCGTCCATCCGCATCACGACATGCTCTTGGTCCTTCTAATGATGACACATTAGGTGCAGATTTGACGTGATATTGTTGATTAGTATCATAGCTGCTGCCAACTTGAGTTCTTGGATCGCTATCTCCAGTGAAGCAATTTTCATGATAAAAGAATCGTAACTTTCTTCCATCACGGCAGTAAACATTTTCACCTTTATAGATAACCTTGCGACAAGATCTACATGACGTTCCTGACCTAATAGTGAGAGCCAGTGAGTGGGTTAATTAAGGTACTAATGAATAAAGTTGCCAAACCTAATTGAAGGTAGCGGTCCACTCAATTCCCAGTAAGCTTCACCGTCACGTAAATTGATACCTGAAACTGCTGTCATGTGAGGAGCATCGTTTCCGTTGAGTTTTCTTTTCAGCGATATTTCGTCGTCAGAAACTTACGAGGCCGGTACAATTTGTTCAAACAAAGAAACAAACATATTATATGCATCACTAATGCTATAGTGCGGCTTTAGATGCAGTCAGGCTTACAAACCCATCTAACGTCTTTACAATCCGATTTTTATTCAGCTATTGAAGCTAAGAAATTTCACGGAAAAAGCGGAACTCAATTCGATTATAACTTTCTGGGAAAATCGTACCTAAATTTCAAAATCCTTTCAAAGGAATACCAAGCAACGCCTATTTAGGGAGAGAAATGGCAGCAAAGTTATTTAACAAGTTACAAATTTCGTCTCCTTCCAATGGTTTAACATTAGCGAACCGAATTGTTGTAGCACCCATGTGTCAATACTCATCAAAAGATGGTAATGCAACCGATTGGCATCTCTTCCACTGGAGTAACATGCTTAATAGTGGTGCTGGTGTATTCATAATTGAAGCTACCGCTGTTAATCCAGCTGGGCGTATAACTCCTTACTGTCTAGGTTTATACAATGATGCAACACAAAATAGTCTCAGTGAAAAATTAAATCGTGCTCGAAAATTAGCACCAAAAATGCCAGTTTTTATTCAATTAGCACATGCAGGTCGTAAAGCATCTTCAGCAATCCCTTGGGAAGGGGGGCAACTTTTAGAAGTAGAAAAAGGTGGTTGGCCAACTGTTTCTGCTTCTACTATCCCCCATTTGCCTAATGAGAGGCAACCTCATCAACTTACTCAATCAGAGATAAATAGTATTACAGCTGATTTCATACAAGCCGCTAAGCGTGTTAATAGCATTGATGGTATCGATGGGATTGAACTTCATGCTGCTCATGGTTATTTACTACATCAATTTTTGTCTCCTATATCTAATCAAAGGAATGATGCTTATGGAGGTTCTCTTGAAAATAGATTTCGATTTGTTACTGAAATTTTCACTGGAGTAAGAAAAGTATGGAAAGGTGTTTTGGGTGTTAGAATATCGGCAACAGATTGGGTAGAGAATGGTTGGGATATTGAGTCATCTATAAAATTAGTAAAGCGGTTGAAAGAGCTAGGTTTGGACTATATACATGTTTCTTCCGGTGGTATATCCCCATTACAAAAAATATCACTTGGTCCTAACTATCAAGTCCCTTTTGCAAAAATGATTAAAGAACAAACTGGTCTAACTACTATTGCTGTTGGTCTCATTACTGATCCTCACCAGGCTCAAGAAATTATCAATAAAAACGAGGCAGATGGTGTTGCATTAGCAAGAGCATTTTTATGGAATCCTCGATGGGGCTGGCAAGCAGCTAATACTCTAGAAGAAAAAGGTGTAATAGAATCAAGCAGTCAATATTGGCGTTGTTTACCAAGAGGAGCGAATGAAATCTTCGCAGATATGAAGATGGGTCAACGTTGAAAATAGAATATTTATTCATGTACAAAGGTGTAACATATATAACAATTGTCTTCCTATTACTGGCTTATTGCAGCAGTTGCATTTTTAACAGTTTTTTTCTTTAATTTTAATGTTTTTTCTGCTTGATTTTTTACATAGGTTCGATCCAACATACCGTCGTCGTCTTGGTCTTCTTCTTCCTCAGTTCTGGCAGACTTGATGGAGGCAACAGGCTTGGATGGTAGCTTCAATGGTAGTCTAACAGTAGAGTGTTCAAACTTAGACACTGCTACTTCTAATTCTGGTGATCTAAAATGTGTTTCAGGGCTCAATGCAACGTCACGGTTACTTTGCATCATCCTTGACTCGGTTGTTGATTGATTAGCTGCTTGTAGCTGCTTCTCTCTTTCTGCCATTAGTGTATCAAATACTGAGTCTAATTCACGCAATAAGTAAAATGCATCTACATTTTCCTCTGGTTGAATACCCATTACTTCAGCAATATGACGCAATCCTGATATGAGCTCCTGCACTTGTAGTTGCGCGACTTCAGAGCGTTCCTTGATGTGTTTTAACTGTGTTTGTTTAGTAACAACCTGTTTTTCTTCATCTTTGCATGACAAACCACCTACTAAACTTGCATCATATCTCGCTGCTTCTAACTCTTGTTCAACTTCAACAACTTCATTCTTTAACGACTCTAATCTATATTCTGATGTCTTTTTCAATGTATTAATTTGTTCTTCAAGAATTGAACGATTATTAACACGTTGAAAGAATATTTCTGGTTCAATAATGCCGGTACGTGAGCTAATCACTAACCATTTCTCTTCCCATGTTGCACCATCTTTGACTATCATTTCCATTGATTTGCCTTCATCAAGTGTTGAACGCTTATTGCCGCGACTCTTTTTCTTCACATTCAATGTACCAGTTGTCATATCTTCTGCTTTCTTTTCATCTTCTAATAATTTTTGATTTACTTCTTCTTCTAACGCATGTTTCTTATCATATTTATACTCTAATCGCTTGTTATGCATAGCAACTCCTTCTCTTACTAACTCTTTCATCTTTCTAAAGTTAGTTACATGTGTATTGAATTCAAAACGTTGTTCCCATAAACGTTTCTTAATTTCTGCTAATAAAAATGTATCTTGTGCTATCTTATTCTCTACTTCAACTATTAATGATGGCATTTTCGCTGGATGACGGTCACACATCAATACTAAATTTGTTAAATTTCTATGATAAACTTTGCATTGTTCATACTGTTTAACTGCTTCTTTTTCCTTGTAATAAACGTCTTGAAGGGTACCATCAAACTGAGACATGGACTCCTCCGAGCGCTCTAACTCTACTAATGCACCCTTCAATTGAGCTAATCTTTTGTTTAAACCAAGTTTCATTTGCATAACAAAATCATGTTCTTCACGATAATTTTGTATATCATCTTGTAATGCAGTCATCTTCTTGGTGAACTTATCAGCTGCTGCTTGTGCTTCATCTACTATATCATGATTCACTCGACGCGATGATCTAGCGGCTTTACGATGGAATTTTATTTCTGGTAATTTGAATGCATCAGCAGATCTACTTGTATTTATTTCTCTTTTTTCTATCATTTTCTTCTGTGGTCCATCGGTGTCAGCAGACTGCTCATCTTGAGTTTTCTTGCTTTTAGTAAAACGATTATCATAAAATTCTTCTTTCATTTTTATACCTTCAACATATCGGTTATTACAATTACCAAGTGCTATATAAGGAAATTGTATCCACATCCAACGTTGAAAGAAATATGTTGTGCATATAGGGATGTCTTCAATAGCCTTTGTTGCTGCGTTATCAACGGCTCCATCATTTTCTGTTGTTGGATTAATAGTTGGAAATATCGATGGATACATCAAAGTGCTGCGACCTTCATCATCAACTACAATATGTGGTACACCAATAGTGCAAAGATCTTCTGATGGAACTAACGGATGAATATAGTGAGGTACATCCGCTTCTTTCTCATGTCCAAGAGTGGCGAATTCTAACAAGAAATCACCGATCATTAATATGATATTTGCAACAGCTTCATCTGTTGGGTGGCATGTAGTGCGATACTCATCTAAACTTTTCACATATTCTTCAACAACATCATAAGAGGGACGACTTGTGGCATTGTGCGAGTCAACACTGTCCTTTGTTTTACTTTTTTGTGTTAAACCATGGTCATCACGCTTTAAACCAGGTTGGCGACGTGTCAATGATGCCCATAATTTAATAAAATCACGCTTAAACTTGGGTGACCACCATAGTTGAAACATTTCAATTTCAGTAAGACAATTTTTGACTTTAGACCACGATCCCGCCACTTCTAAGTGGTAAGGTTGGGACACAAGCTTTCTATCACATGGTGGCAATTGCCCAAAGTAGCGGGCCATCAAGAGATGCCATCTAGTCATCGCATCGTGGGATTTAATATACTTTTCATAGACTACTTCACGATATAATTCATGAGAAAAAGAGTACATATTATTCACTACCATTGTAAAATCTTTCACGATATGCATAAGCTTAAGCTTGATGTCAGGCATGGGCTCGGATCTTGTTACCATTTTTATAACACCCCAAATTTCTACTTCTGTTAACCCACTCTTTGATGCGTGAATAATAGAAAATATTTTACCTAAAATTTCGGGATCGTTCTGTTCTTTCAGTTCCTCGTAATTTTCATGGGTTTTTTCTATTGGTGGAAAGACAGCTTGACAGCATAAGTCTAATGTTTTATGAAGTAAATCATGTGCAGTGCCACAAGATAAAAATGTTTCTAGTAAATGATCGACACTCATTAATACTAACGATGACGCTAGTCTAACCGCTTGTAGTAATGATCTTAAGTACATTGGCTGTGATGTTGCTGGTGCAGTGACCATTTTAAATTGGTGATTTTCTGTTAATTCTATTCTGCCAACATTACGCGCAACGAACGAGTTAATAACATGATGGCGCACATTTACATTTAATGGTTCAACTTTTAATGTAGGACATTTACGTCTAGTCAACTCAATAAATGTGCGATGTTGAGGAATATCTACTTTGCCTTTAGCAGGCAATCTCTCAAACTCTACAGTGGATAAAATAAATCTTACACATGGTGGTAATTCAGTAGGTAACCAATGAAGTAATCCATCAAGTGCTCCCTCCGACTTTAATCTATTCACACCATCTATTATGATGATAATTCTAGCAGGATTATGCTTCTTTGCTGCTGCTGATAAAAATCTATTCAAACTCCAGCGTAACTCTTCCTCTGAATCAGGTACTTTCATTTCACGTAATTGAAAAAACCTTTTTAATGCAGTCTCTAGTCTTTGTAATGTATTTGATAACTGTAAACTTTCAGTTGTGCAACCGACAAAATGTTGGTACAAGAACTCATCACGATGCAAATGTTCTCTTCTTTTAGCTACCCAATTGGCTAATAATGCACTTTTTCCACTTCCTTCATTACCAAGCAAAACCAAAGGAAGCTTTACATCACCTTCAAGGGTATCTGCATGCTGATCCAATGCGGTGAAAACAGTATCCTTAGTAGGAACATACACGTACTGTGACACACGACTGGCGGCAAATGCCTCATGTTCATCGTCGAAAGACGTTATTTCCATGTTTTTTCTTCTCTAATTTTTCTCGCGATAGACCGAAGTAACGGAGAGGGCCTGGGCCGTTTGTAACCCTGACCGCACGCACTCACTTACTCTAGTACTCACTCACTCACTGCGTGCATGAGTGAGTACTAGGGTAAGTGAATGAGTGAGTACTAGAGTAAGTGAGGTAGTTGATCTATTTCTTTTTACAATTAAAAAAATTATTTTTTACTTCTAAACTCTTGACATCTTTCGTGATCAATTTCTACTTCATCGTTCTCATAGCGAATGTGCTTCGTACACGTGC
>JACCDO011982729.1_pt1 | contig 11886 bp, 7 predicted proteins | sample 7446101 | NCBI WGS metagenome assembly JACCDO01 (sample SAMN15323440, study PRJNA562643) | freshwater metagenome | isolation source: river surface water | place: USA:Blue River Watershed | collected 2017-08-16 | reverse complement strand
GCGCCCAAATCTTGGGCAATGTCGCGCACCAGATCCGGCTGGCTAGTCATCACCACCACGGGCGGCACATGGGTCAAGCGCTGCACACTCTCCAGCAGCGTCTGGGGATCAGCGCCCGGCATTTCCCAATCCAAGAACAAAGCATGGAAAGGCTGTCCCGCCGCCTCCGTATCACGCAATGACTCCAGGGCACTATTGCCCGTCTCTACGCGCAACACGCCATCGGTCAAGGCTTTTGCCACGCCCAAGGCCTGCATCAGTTTGCTCACAGCCTCCGCCGCCACGGGCTGGTCGTCGGCAATCAACACCCGCAACTCCCCAACCTTGGGAATCTCTTTCGCGACCGGCACATCGCTGGGGCGGGAGAACACTGCCGAGAAGCAATACGTGGTGCCTTCGCCGGGCATGCTATCCACGGTGATATGCCCACCCATCATTTCGGCCAAATTGCGCGTTACCGCGAGGCCTAGCGATGCAGAACCGCTGCCCGGCTCGTCTTGGAACATCTCCCCGATCTGTTCCTTGGTCATGCCCACGCCCGTGTCTTGGATGGTGAAGGCCACGATGGGACGGGGTGCATCCGATGCCACAGGCGCCACGGACAGGCGCACATAACCGTGATAGGTATTTTTGATGGCCAAATTGAGCAATTGCTTGAGAATTTGCTCCACGCGGGACGAATCCCCCACCAAATTTGGCTCTTCACCCAGCAAGCTGGGATGGTTGATGTCCAGAATCAGCTCGATGCCCTGCTCTTGGGCCGTGACACGGGCGCCCGACAGAACGGTGGCCACCGTTTCTTCTAGGCAGAACGGCCATTCTTGCAGCTCTAGGCTACCGGCACTGATCTTAGAAAAGTCTTGGGCGTGGTCCAGGGTGTCTTGCATGGCCAAAGCGGCGTCATAGACTTTTTGCCACGCTTGGCTTTGCTCATCATCGCCCCCTCGTCCCATGGCTTGGGACGACAAGGCCAGCAATTGTTCTACGGGGGATTTGAATGCCTTTTCCACTTGCTCCATGAGCTTGGCGCCCGCTACGGCGCTGTCTACGGGTTCGTGCCCCGGCAGCGCATGCTGATGCTCCAAATCTCGGGCCAGGGTATTGACCGCTTTACCCAAAAGACGCACTTCTTCCACACCCACATGGGTTTCAGTGCGCACGGCATAACGACCGGTGGCCACGTCCATGGTGTCGGTGAGCACATTGCGTAAGGGCCTGAACACACTGCGGCGCAACATCCACAACACCAACAAGGCACCAACGGAGAATGAAATCAGCGCTGCCAAAGAAAACTTAATGGAATTGACCATGTGGGCGCGGGCTTCTTCCACCGCTTGATTGGTGCGCCGGTCGGTGAGACTAATCAGATCAAACAGGGCTTGAGCGTACCGGGCCTTATGCTGCACATAGTCGGGGCTGTACAAGACGCGGGAAGAAAAGTCCAAGCGTGGCGAACCATCCTCCACCATAGCCCATGCATCAGGATCAAAAGAGCCATGAGCCGCCGCCATGGCGATACGCTCAATTTTGCTCATTTCCGCCTGGGCCACCTGCATGCGGCCAAAGGCTTTCAGCTCATCCGGGCCCGCATTGATAGTTTTCAGGCGTTGCGCCCAGGATGCGGGGGTGCCTTTTTTGGGTGTTTCGTGGTTGCGAATACCGGCAATCACCTCGTCCCAATAGGCCACGCCCATGTTCATGTGGGGAATGCGCCCTTGCAGCATGCCTTGCAGATCAAAGTACCAGCCCAAGTACGGGGATTCGCCGGTGGCCCCGTAGGCACGGGCCAGCATGTTCATTTGCTCGGACGTGCGGCGCATGTCGTTCACCGTGTCCATGGCGAGGGTGCGCTGCTCTTGGGCTTGGGTAAATTGGGCGTAAAAACGCGACACGGAGTACAGCACAACTGCCGTCACCATTAGCGCAATACCCACGGTTATAACCAAGCCCACTGAAACGTGTTTCAGCTTCATAGCATCCCAACTCCTTGCCACAACGATTCGGCGACCTACTTGGCCCCAGACACAAAGCCGCCCATTCTACATGGCGAACCTAAAAAAGCCGTCTCAAACCTAGCTGGCACACTGGCCATCGCTACTGAGACGGTGGCTCATGGCTCGCTCTGCTAACGGCAATTCGGGCTCAAGCTGAACTTTTTCGATTTTGGCAAACTGGCCTGAGATCTTTTTACTGGAGACATGCACATCCTGCACGTCATCGTGGGCTTGGCGAATATGGGTCGCCAATTTCTGCATACGCTCATCAAAACGTCCGAAATCCTTAGCCAACTGACCGAGGGCATTCTTAATGAGGTGAATCTGCTTTTTGGTTTCCACGTCCTTGAGCACCGCACGGGCGGTGTTCAGTGTCGCCATTAACGTGGTGGGCGAGACTATCCACACCCGACGGGCCAAGGCATACGCCACTAACTCGCTGTGATAGGCATGAATTTCGGCAAACACCGCTTCTGCGGGTAAAAACATCACCGCACCATCGGAGGTCAAGCCGGGAATGATGTATTTGTCAGCAATATCATCCACATGACGGCGCACATCGGCGCGGAAGCGCGCTTGGGCTTGGCTGCGCTCCACCTCTGAGTACTGGGCCGCAAACATGGCTTGGTAGTTTTCCAGGGGAAATTTGGCGTCCACCGCCACCAAACCCGTGGGCTCAGGGAGCTTGAGCACACAATCGGCACGGGTGCTATTGGGCAACACATGTTGGAAGGCGTAGCTGTCCGGGGGCAGGATGTTTTTGACTAAGGCTTCCAATTGCACTTCGCCAAACGCACCACGGGAACGCTTATCCCCCAGCAGCTCTTGCAGAGACACCACATTACTGGTCAGGCCGTCGATTTTTTTCTGCGCTTCGTCAATGGTGGCAAGGCGCGCCATCACCGAGACGAAGGTTTCATTGGTTTTCTTAAAGCCTTCGTCTAAGCGCTCGCTGACTTTGCCGCTGATGTGGTCTAAGCGCTCTTCCACAGTGCGAATGAGCGTGGCAATGCGTTCTGTGAGCTGCTGGGTGCTGTCGTTGAGGCTGTTTTGCAAGGCCTCCCGGTCAGCGCGGGCATGCTCAGAAACCGACTTGAGGGTGTGTTCCAGCAGCTCGGCGCGTAGTTTTTCTCGGCCTGTTTGCTCGTCACCACTGAGTTGAGTCAGGCGTTGCGCCAGCTCATGGCGCTGTGCCGTCATTTGCTCATGCACCTGCAAGCGCAAACCATGCAAAGCCTCCCGGCTTTGTTGCAACTCGTCCACTAAGGCACGGCGCAGGCGCTCCGCCGTGTCCAAGTTTTGCGCCGCCACCCGCTCCCCTTGCCGTTGCAAGCCCTCATGCATGTCCCGCAACCACGCCCGATGCTGGGCTTCGAACAAGGCTTGCAACTGGGCTTGGTTCTGCCCAGCCCACTGCTGATGCTGGGCATGACTGCGCAGCGCCAACCACACCACCGCCGCCAACACCGCGACCAAACCCAACAGTAACAACCACTCCATCACAACGCGCTATGCCTCTCGTAAAACAGCCACCACAGGCCGGGTCAAGGCGTGGCGCAGGCCCCATAGACCCAAACCCGCCGTTAGCATCACCACCAATACCGCACTCACAAATAGCTGCGGGTAATTAGGGAAATAACTCATATAAAACACTTTGTGCATCAGCGCCCAGCCGATGGCCGATGCCCCGGCCACCGCCATGAGGGCCGCCACGCCACCAAGCAAAGCAAACTCAATCAGCAAAGCGCCGCGCAATTGGTGATGACGAGCGCCCAAGGCCCGTAACAGCGCTGTTTCCGCCGCCCGCTCGTCAAAGCTGGCCTCCAAGGCCGCCCACAGCACCGCCAGCCCGGCACCCAAGGTAAACAAGAACACGGATTGCACCACATTCACCAACTGATCCACGGTATTTTGCAACTGCTCCAGCATGTAGCTCACATCCACCACCGCGACACCAGGGAAACGCGCCGCCAGACGATGGCCCACCATTTCTTGGCTCTCTTCTAGGCGCACGCTGCCCAAATAACTGGTGGGGTATTTTTCCAACATACCCGGAGCGGCCAAGAACATGAAATTCACACGCATGGAATCCCAAGCCACGGTGCGCAAGCTGGTCACAGGGGCGGTCATCATGTCGCCAGCGACTTCCAGGCTAAGACTATCGCCCACTTTGATGCCAAATTTTTTGGCAATGCCTTGCTCCAAAGAAAAGCCCGGCTGCCCGGCTTGCAGCCATTGCCCGGCCACCATTTTGTTGCCAGGGGGCAGCTCCTCAAACCAAGACAAATTCAATTCCCGCTCCACCAACTGGCGCATGCGAGCATCCGTGTATTGGTCGCCACGAATCACACGGCCATTGATGGCGTGCATGCGTCCCCGCACCATGGGGTATAGATCCGGGGCGGCCACATGCTCCGCACGGAAAAAGTCTTGGATCGGTTTCACCTCGTCGGGCTGGATATTGGTCAAAAAACGATTGTGGGCGTTGGGCGGCAGGTTTTGACGCCAGTTATTGACCAAATCGCTACGAGTAATCGCCAGCAGCAGCAAGGCCGTCACCCCCAAGGCCAAGCCCAGGGACTGCAAGGCTACAGACGCCCGACGGCGCCGAATCGCGGCTAAGGCTAAACGGAAGGGGCCAAAGGAATGCACGGGCAAAAAGTCCAGTGCGAGTAATACCAACCACGCCAAGAACCAGAACACCAAGAGCGCCACTAACACACCGCCGCTCACATAGCTGGCCAAGCGCACGTCGTCAGCAATCCAAAACAGCAGGCCCACAATCACCAGCAGGCCCACAGCCCACGCGCCCCAGCTCAAGGGCTCCGGGCCGCTCAAATCTCGGCGTAACACGCGCAATGTGGACACCCGCCCTAAGCGCAGCAAAGGCGGCACCACAAAGCCCAACACCAAGACCAAGGCCATCAAAACACCTTGCAACGCAGGCAAATACGAGGCGGGCGGCAAGGGCAAGGCCATAAGACTCAGCACCAATTGCGCCAACGCCGCCTGCACTAGATAAGCAATGCCACAACCGATGGCTGCCCCCACCAAGGCCAACACCAAAAATTCATAGAAAAAAAGCAAGAACACCTGCTTTTCTTTGGCCCCCAAACAGCGCATCACCGCGCACGCATCCATATTGCGGCGCATAAAACGACGGGCGGACAAACCCACGGCCACCGCCGCCAGCACCACCGTCAGCAGGGACGCCAAACGCAAATAACGCTGTGCCTTTTCCAGAGGGGCACGTAATTCGGGACGAGCATGGGCCATGTCTTCCACCCGCTCACCACGCTGCATGCGCCCATTGACCCAGTTGTAGTAGTCCGCCGCCACATCTTGCTCACCCGCCATGTGCAGGCGATAAAACACCCGGCTGCCTTCCCGAATCAGGCCTGAGGCAGGCACATCGGCCAAATTCATCATCAACCGGGGCAACAACAGCATAAAGGTGGGGCCTTTGTCGGCTTCGAATTGCACAATGGCGGTGAGCTTGAGATTCAGCAAACCCACACTTAACTCGTCGCCTATGCGCGCCCCCAAGGCACTGGCCACTTTTTCATCCAGCCATACCGTGCCCGGAGCGGGTACCTCAGAAACGATCTGCTCATCGCCCCGCCACTCTTTTTGCACATGCAGTTTGCCGCGCAAGGGATAGCCTTGTTCCACGGCTTTAATGCCCGCCAGCGAGGTTTGATCCTTAAACATGACCACGCTGGGAAACATTTGGCTTGCCACCACATCCAGGCCCCGGCGCCGTGCTTCATCGGCCAGATCAGCGCGCCAGGGGTGGTCGGCGGTCAATAACACATCCGCCGCGAGCAATTGGCTGGCCTCTAACTCCAAAGCACGACCAATGCGATCGACAAGAAAACCAACACTTGTCATAGCGCCAACCGCCAGAATGATGGCAATTACTACTAAGTTCAATTCACCTGCGCGCATATGGCGCAGCAGATTGCGCAGGGAATGTCGTATCAGGCCCATAACACGTCTTTATAAATAGAAACCCCATAACGGGGAAAGGGTTAATTATGCCATTAAGTTGAGTTAACGAGAAGCAAATTCTGCCCCAAAGGCTTGTGTAGACTCGTTCCTAGCCATGTTTACTTCCCGTCAAAATACTGAAATAACCCTGGTACAAGCCTACGCTTTCCTCCATAATTGCCCGCCGTTTGGCCAGAATTGTGGACGCGAACGGAGCACGGGCCAAGCTTGTGATGTCCAACACCTCAACAAAACTCAGGGAGCAATAATGAGCACAAGTTTCATCAAGGTACCAGCGGGTGGCAGCAAGATCGTAGCGGGACAACCTATCCCCAATAATCCTATCATCCCCTTTATCGAAGGCGATGGTATCGGTATTGACATCACCCCCGTGATGATTAAGGTCGTGGATGCGGCCGTTGAAAAGGCTTATGGCGGCGAAAAGAAAATTCACTGGATGGAAGTGTATGCCGGTGAGAAGTCCGTCAAGATGTACGGCCCCGATGAGTGGCTGCCCAAAGAAACCTTTGACGCCCTCAAAGAATATTCCGTCTCCATCAAAGGCCCCATGACCACCCCCGTCGGCGGTGGTATTCGTTCCCTGAACGTGGCCCTGCGTCAAGAGCTGGATCTGTACCAATGCGTGCGTCCGGTGCGTTACTTCAAGGGCGTGCCCTCCCCCCTGAAGGATCCGTCCAAGACCGACATGGTGATCTACCGTGAAAATACCGAAGACATCTACGCCGGTATCGAATGGCAATCCCAATCCGACAACGCCAAGAAAGTCATCAAGTTCCTGCAAGAAGAAATGGGCGTGAAGAAGATCCGCTTCCCGGAAACCTCCGGCATCGGTATCAAGCCCGTGTCTAAAGACGGTACGGAACGTCTGGTGCGCGCTGCTATCAAGTACGCCATCGACAATGACCGCAAGTCCGTGACCCTGGTGCACAAGGGCAACATCATGAAGTTCACCGAAGGTGGCTTCCGTGATTGGGGCTATGCACTGGCACAAAACGAATTCGGCGCCCAACTGATCGACGGCGGCCCCTGGTGTTCTTTCAAGAACCCGAACACCGGTCGGGACATCATCGTTAAGGACGCCATCGCTGACGCCTTCCTGCAACAGATTCTGCTGCGTCCCGCCGAATACGACGTGATCGCCACTCTGAACCTGAACGGTGACTACGTGTCCGACGCCCTGGCTGCACAAGTGGGCGGTATCGGTATCGCCCCCGGCGCCAACATCTCCGACCAGTACGCTGTGTTTGAAGCCACCCACGGCACCGCACCCAAGTACGCGGGCAAAGATAAGGTGAACCCCGGTTCCCTGATTCTGTCTGCGGAAATGATGCTGCGTCATCTGGGCTGGAAAGAAGCTGCTGACCTGATTATCAAGAGCATGGAAGCCGCCATTGCCGACAAGACCGTGACCTATGACTTCGCCCGCCTGATGGATGGCGCCACCGAAGTATCGTGCTCCGCCTTCGGCGATGCCATGATCGCCCGCATGTAATCTCTGCGTTGCGTATTCCCCACGAGGACAGCTCCGGCTGTCCTCGTGTCGTTTCAGCGTACTAAGACGAACAACTGACACATAAAAACTGCGCCCAGTCCGGGGGCGAAGCGGCAAAGCGCTGATACTCCGGGTGTTCGTCGTAGGGCTGACGCAAACACTGCAACACCTGCGCCACCACTTGGAAATCCCCCTCTTCGGCAGCGCGAATCGCCTCTTCCGCCAACCAGTTACGCAATACATATTTGGGATTACACGCCCGCATCCGAGACTGCCGAGTAGCGTCGTCTTCGTGTTGCTGGGTCAAACGCTGACGCCAGCGTGCTAACCAGTGGCGCGTGGCCACCGGGTCCACACATTCATCCAGCAGCAGCCCATCGCGCACCTCATCCGCTTGACCACCCAACGCGCTCAAGCGCCGGAAAAAGAGCGTGTAGTCCAGCCGTTGCCACTGCAACAACCGCAAGCTGTCCACCAGGAATTGCTCGTCGTCAGGCGTGACACTCAATAAACCGAGTTTGGCGCCCATGCGCTGACGATAGGTCTGCTCATAGACACTGGAAAAAACACCATCCACCGCCTCTTGAGCAGCCGTCACGTCTTTGATGAGGGGCAGCAAAGCGTTGGCTAGGGCGTACACGTTCCAATGCACGATGTCCGGCTGCTTATTCCAGGCGTAGCGCCCTTCGTGGTCCGAGTGGTTGCAGATGTGCTCAGGATCAAACGCGTCCATAAATCCAAACGGCCCATAGTCCAGGGTTAGCCCCAAAATCGACATATTGTCGGTGTTGAGTACACCGTGCATGAAGCCCACCGCCATCCACTCTGCCACCAATCGGGCGGAGCGTTCTGCCACTGCTCGCAGCAAGCCCACATAGTCTTGAGCGGCCAGCTCGGGGTAGAAATGAGCCAACACATAATCCGCCAAACGCCGTAATGCGCCTTCATCCCGGCGCGCCGCCCAATGTTCAAAAGAACCAAAGCGCACAAAGCTAGGCGCTACCCGCGTCACCACGGCAGCCGTTTCCCATTGTTCCCGACGCACGGGATGTTCAGAACCGACAATACACAGCGCACGGGTACTAGGGATGCCCAAGGCCGCCATGGCTTCGGAACATAAAAACTCACGAATCGACGAGCGCAACACCGCACGCCCATCGGCCCCCCGTGAGTACGGCGTAGGCCCTGCGCCTTTGAGCTGAAGCTCCCAAGTCTGGCCGCCATACTCTACGCCCCCCAACAGATGCGCACGGCCATCGCCCAAACGCCCAGCCCAGACACCAAACTGATGACCGGAATACACCGCCGCTAAGGGCTCGCTGCCTGGCAGCGCTCGATTGCCTGCAAAAAACTCCACGAACTCGGGATTGGCCCAATCAAGAGCCGTCAAACCCAACAAACGCGCCGTGTCCTCACTAAACGCTACAGGATAGGGGCGCGGTAAACCTTGTGGCGCGAGACGGGTGTAGAAGCACTCCGGCAGGCGGGCAAATGAATTATCAAAACGCAGGCCCTGCAAGCCCAGCTCGTCCCCGGCCATAACCATCCCCTTAAAAGAATCACGATCCAGGCCTAGATTATACCCGAGCAATTTTGTCAGGAATAATCTACACTCTTTTGCCGAGTAAAAGCACACAAAACCTTGCCCGGCTGACGGGTTTCTGCTATTAAAGCGTACTTTTTCTTACCGGACCCCATCTCATGGCCGAAGACCTCTTGCACAAACAGTTCCCGCCTTATGTTGCCGAGGAAGGCGAGGAGTACATGAACGCCAAGCAACTCGCCCACTTCCGCACGATGCTTTCTGCCGTGAAGGGTGAGTTAGCTGGCGACATCGACCGCACCGTACACACGATGCAAGATGAAGCCACCGTTTTTGCTGACCCCAACGACCGGGCCAGCCAAGAATCGGACATCGCTTTAGAACTGCGCAACCGGGATCGGGAGCGCAAGCTAATCAAGAAGATCGAAGAAACCGTTGCCCGCATCGACAGCGGCGAATACGGCTACTGCGACGCCTGCGGCGTGGAGATCGGTCTGAAGCGTCTGGAAGCTCGCCCCACGGCTACCCTGTGCATCGACTGCAAAACCCTGGAAGAACTCCGGGAAAAGCAGATGGCCAAATAAGCCCGCGCTGGGCCTTCTGGCCTGCAGCCAATAAAAAAGGACGCAGCTTGGCGTCCTTTTTTATTGCCCAGCGTGCTTTGCACACAGTTTAGGCCTTGAGCGTCTCGGGAAGATGAGGCGTGATGGTCTGCAACAGCTGGCTGAAAATCTTGGGGCTACCCGCCACCACATTGCCTGTATTCAGATAGTCGGCTTCGCCAGACAAATCGCTCACCAAGCCACCGGCTTCGGAAATCAACAACGCGCCAGCAGCCATGTCCCACGGAGACAGGCCAAATTCAAAGAAGCCATCCAGGCGACTGCGCGCCACATAGGCCAGATCCAGAGAAGCCGCGCCAGGACGACGTAAGCCTGCCGTTTTCTTGGTCAGATCTTTGAAAATCGCCATATAGGCGTCCATGTTGTCGAACATGCGGTAGGGGAAGCCCGTACCGATCAGGCTGTCTTGCAGCTTCACGCGCTTGCTGACGCGAATACGGCGCTCATTCAAGAACGCACCGCCTCCCTTGGCAGCGGTAAACAGCTCATTACGGTTCGGGTCATAGACTACCGCATGGGTCAGCACGCCCTTGTGTGCCAAAGCGATAGACACAGCGTATTGAGGCATGCCATGAATAAAATTGGTGGTGCCGTCCAAAGGATCAATAATCCATTGGTATTCGGAATTGTTGTTCGCCTCAGTCAGGCCGGACTCTTCTGCTAGAATCCCGTACTCGGGGTATGCTTCTTGCAGCGTTGCGATGATGGCTGCCTCAGCCGCTTTATCCACCTCGGTAACGAAGTCGTTGGGTTGTTTGCTCGCAACCTTAACCAGATCCAAATCCAGGCTGGCGCGGTTAATGATAGTGCCCGCCTTACGTGCGGCTTTGACGGCGATGTTCAGAATGGGATGCATGAGTGTGTTCCGGTATGGCTTGCCGAGTCCGCGCCCAAGGGGGCGCTGAACGAAAACCCGTAATTCTAATATGAACCGCGCCTCCCCGCTTGACTCCATCCGTATTGTTCTTTCCCACCCCAGTCATCCCGGCAATATCGGCGCCGCCGCCCGAGCCATGAAAACCATGGGCTTGTCCCGTCTGGTACTGGTTAATCCCAAAAATTTCCCCGATCCTGAAGCCACCGCCCGCGCTTCCGGCGCCTCTGATCTCTTGGATGCGGCTCTGGTGTGCTCCTCTCTGGAAGAAGCGCTCCAAGGCACACAACTGGCCTACGCCGTCACGGCGCGGCGCCGGGATTTGTCCACACCTGCCCGCTGGGCTCGGCAAGCGGCCCAAGAGTTGGTGGCCCATAGCCAAGGGGACGCCCAAGTGGCTCTGGTGTTCGGCAACGAGACCTCCGGGCTCTCTAACGAAGAAGTGGCGCTATGCCATGCCCCGGTAACGATTCCCACCAATCCCGACTATTCCTCACTTAATCTGGGCTCGGCAGTGCAACTCCTGAGCTACGAATTGCGCCTCGCCGCCTTAGACCCCGGCGAAGCACCCGCTGGATTGGGGGACGCCGCCCGTTTTGAAGACGTGGAAGGTTTTATCCAGCATCTGGAAGGCGCCATGGTGCGTAGCGGCTTTCTCGATCCCGATAAGCCCAAGCGCCTCATGCCGCGCTTGCGGCGTCTTTTTGCCCGCAGCCGTCTGGAAAAAGAAGAGGTGGCCATCCTGCGTGGCGTCATTGCGGCCTTAGAAAAAGGCCCCTATCCGGGCAAGCCCGATCAAAAATAGTTGAGTTTTTTCTAGGGGAATTGCTAGAATCCCCCTCCCTTTGCTTTGGAGTACTGCCTCATGTTCAGCCATGTGCGTGAAGACATCGCTTGCGTCTTCGACCGCGACCCTGCTGCCCGCTCGGCTTGGGAAGTGCTGACCTGTTATCCCGGTCTGCATGCCTTGATGTTTCACCGCTTGGCCCATTGGTTCTGGAAACGAGGCCTACGCTGGCTGGGGCGCTGGATTTCTCACTGGGGACGTTTATTCACCGGCATCGAAATTCATCCTGGCGCCACCATTGGCCGCCGGGTTTTTATCGACCACGGCATGGGCGTGGTGGTCGGTGAAACCGCTGAAATTGGCGACGACAGCACCCTGTACCACGGCGTCACTTTAGGCGGTACCTCCTGGAACAAGGGCAAACGCCATCCCACTTTGGGCAAAGGCGTCGTTATCGGCGCAGGCGCCAAAGTGCTCGGCCCCATCACCGTAGGCGATGGCGCCAAAATTGGCTCCAATGCGGTCGTGGTTAAAGATGTTCCCCCCGGCGCCACCGCTGTCG
>JACCDO010162886.1_pt1 | contig 11887 bp, 7 predicted proteins | sample 7446101 | NCBI WGS metagenome assembly JACCDO01 (sample SAMN15323440, study PRJNA562643) | freshwater metagenome | isolation source: river surface water | place: USA:Blue River Watershed | collected 2017-08-16 | reverse complement strand
CGCCGCTCTGCAGTTCTTTTACGTCGTCCTTCGAGATGTCGTGGTAGCGCGCCCACGCATCGATCCACATGCGCTCCGTTGCGCTTGCGCTTTCTGCGCGCTGCACGGCCTGCGCCGCGAAGCCAGCGCCGCGCGCGTGGTTCTCGACGTTGGCCCAGCACATGCCCAAGTACGCCATCGCGCATTCGGGATGGCGCAGCGCCACTTGGCGGAAGCTGCGTTCGGCTTCGAAGTACCAAAAGCCGTGCTGCTGGCAGAGGCCTTGATCGAAGAAGTCCTGAGCCTCCTCGCCGATGCCTTGCACAGGGAAGTGCACTTGCGGCGACATCCCCGCCATCAGGTAGGCCGCCTGCCGCGGGCCTTCGTTGAACTCGGCGCCGTGGCGGGAGTGGCCGAAGGAATCCGCCGGAGCGGGTTCCTGACCGATGAGGGGCAGGGCGAGCAGCAGCGAAAGCGGCATGCGCATCGGCGCAGGATAGCTGTGCGGGGTCCGAAAGGGCTTTCGTGAAAGAAGTTCGGTTAGGTTTTGCCTCGAGCCGGCAAGAACTGGTGCACCGTCTGACCCCGCTAACCGTTCGAGTCCGTGCGCGAGGTCTCGATCGCGCCCAGCCGTTTTGCTTTTCTAGCGCACCGTCATGCGACCTATTCGCCTCACCGTCTTCTCTCTTCTCGCGTTCTCCGGTCTGTTGGCCGCGCAAGCGAGCTCTGCACCGGGCACCAAGGAGCCCTCGCGCAACAAGGCACTCCTCGTGGGAATTGCGGACTATCCAGCGCATACGTCGGACAGCGACGTGCGGGATTTGCCGGTGGACCTCGCGGGCCCAGTCAACGACATCCACAAGGTCCGCCTGATCCTGATGCGCAAGTACGGTTTCGAGTCGAGCGACATCGTGTTGCTGCAGGACGACAGTGCGACGCACGAGAACGTGCTCAAGGCGCTCAAAGAACTCGGCGACCAATGCGGTCCTGAGAGTTGCGCGCTGTTTTGGTATTCGGGCCACGGCTCCTTGATCCCCGACAAGACGAAGCGCGAGAGCTACAAGACGCTGGAGGACGGCACCGCGGGGTTCTTCGACGGCTCTTTGGTGTGCTACGACAGCCGCAACGATCCCAAGCACAATCGCGACCTCAGCGATGACGAGCTGTATTCCCTCGTGCGCCGCGTCGCGAAGAAGGCTAAGCAGACGGTGATCGTGACGGATTCTTGCTTCTCGGGCGGCGTCACGCGCGGCGGCGCCGAGGCCGGGGTCCGATTCCAGCCTTCAGGCAAGCTGCCGTGGGATGGCGCATGGGTGAAGTCAGTGTTTCCGAAGGACGTCGTCTACTTAGACGATGACAGCAAACAGCGGGAGATCGATCGCAACGAAGGGCTCCGTTACGTGCACATCGCCGCCTGCAGCGACGTAGAAGTCGCGCGCGAACACAAGGACCATGGGCTCGGAGCCCTGACTTGGGCTCTGTGCTCCGCACTGAATTCTGCCAGAGCACCCGGCTCGTGGCGCGAGGCTGCACAATCTGCGCGCGCGCAGGTTGGCGCTGTGTTTTCGCAAACTGTCTGGTTTGAAGGCGATCTGGATGCGCCAGTTTTCGGCGGTGCATACAAGCCAGCGCCCGAAGGCTACTCAGCCCAATGGGACAAGTGGAAAGAGGCGCTCATAGTCGATGCGGGCCGACTTCACGGCATTGGCACCGACAGTGAGTTTGATGTTCTGGACTGGACTGGCGCGAAGGTCGCGAAGGCCAAGGCGCAACGCGTGGAGACGGGACTCACGCATTGCGTCTTCGTTGGAACCGCGCCCAAGAAACTCGAAGGCGAGGCGCTGATTTGCCGGCCCACAGGCGCTGGCGGCACCCGCGCGCCATTGCGCGTGCGCCTCGGTGACCGCGTGCCGTCTGATTTGCTCGCAGGTAGCGCCTACGCGATCGCGGCCAAGGATGGTGCCGACGGCACGATTGAGAATCGCGACGGGAAACTGGTGCTGCTCGATCGCGATGGCTACGCAGCGCGCGCGATCCCTGAGGATCGCGACCAGCGGGAGGCCGCCTTGTTCCATGAGCACGCGTTCATCTCGCTGCGCGAGTTGGGTGCCGCCACGGGAGTGCGCAAGCTTTCGATGAAGGTGCAGTTGATCGCGGAAGACATCGCCAAATCCCACGATGTGCCGCGCGCCACGTTTGCCATCGGACGCGATGGCCGCGCGACTGTGCGCGCACGCGAGTTCCAAGGCGGGCAGGGCGGCAGCGGATTGGCGATCGAAGTGTCCAACCTCGGTTCCGAGCCAAGCCACATCACGGTGTTGTCGGTCTGCGAGGATCGCTCGGTAACCGTCGTGTATCCGCCGGAGGGTCAGCGCGACAATGTGCTTGCCCCGGGCAAGAAGGTGCTGATCCCCGTGTTGGTTGGACCGTCGGCCGCCTGGACGCACGATCGACCGATGGTGGATCGTTACATCGCGGTTGCTACCCCCAAGTTCGCGGACTTCTCGTCTTGCAAGAGTGATTCGACGATCGAGCAAGTGACCGCGGCGACGCGCGGCGGCGATGACGAATCGGGCATGCCACCGGCGCTTGCGTTCTCGATGTTCGGCGGCGCGACGCGCGGCGAGTCACTCGCCAAGCGGGCGCGCGATGCCAAGGCTGCCACGGATTTCGGCGTGGCGACGATCGACCTCCTGCTGCCGAAGGCCAAGTGATGTTGCCGCATAGCCGAAGCTCAGTAGGGGGCTGCGGCCTGCGGGCTCGCGCATAGGATGGGATCCCATATGCCTCACCCAAACCCTGTATGGTCCCTTCGCATGTTTGGTGGCGATGGCCTCAACGCTCGCATCGACTTGCGCGACGCAGCGACCATCGGACGCGCCGATTCCAACTCGATCCCCGTGCGTGGTGACGCCGCCGCCTCGGTCTCGGCGCATCATGCGCGCATTCGAGTTCGCGAGGACGGCATTGCTGAAGTGGAGGACCTCGGTTCGACGCACGGCACATTCGTCAATGACCAGCGCGTGCAGCGCGCCGCGCTTCGTGACGGCGACGTGGTGCGCATGGGGCCTGGCGGACCGGGATTTGTCCTAGAAGTCGGGGCTGCGGCCTTGGCAACCGGACCGGTGCATACGTCCGCGCGGGCTCCTGCGCCTGCTCAGGAGCTCACGAACACCGGCGTCGTGCGCATCAAGCGCGCGCTCGGCATGTCCGAGGACGACGACGTCGGCGCTATGGTCGCTCGCAGTGAACGCGGTTCGCGACGAGGTTTGTTCGTTGCGCTTGGCGCGCTAGCGGTGGCAGCAATCGGCAGCGCAGTCGCGGCGAAGGCGCTCGCGAGTTCTGACTCGCACGAGGTTGCGGAGCAGCTTGCAAAGCAGGTCGCCGAGGCTCGCGAAACTGCGCGCACGCAGTCTGCGGCGTTTGACGCGCAGCGGAGCACCTTGCAGGAAGAGCGGAAGGCCCTGGAGGAGCGCATCCGCGAAGCGGCCGCCACCCAAGATGGAGCCAAGGCGGACATCCAGAAGCTGCGCGAAGAACTGGCTGTCACTAACGCGCGCTTGGCCTCCTATGACCCGATTCAGGTTGCGTCGGCTCAGCACGCCAAGGTCGCTGCCGTGCAGCGTTCGGTTGTTTTCGTCGATACGCGGCTTCGGCTTCGCCATGCGCAGTCCAAGCAGTTACTGCGGCTGGGTCCGACGGCGCCCACGGGACAAGTCACGGTCACCTTCGAAGGCGAAGGCGAGCCGTTTGAGCGCATCAGCAGTGGTTCAGGATTTGTCATCGCAGCGGATGGACGCATCGTCACCAACGCGCACGTGGTCCGTCCCGATGGCTGGGATCGCGCGATCCCGTGGGAGGATGGTGGCACGCTCGCGCCGGAGTTGGAGTTTGCCGTGTTGTTCTCGGGCACGGATGTGCCGCACAAGGCGAAGCTCATTCACTCGTTCTCCATCGACGAACTTGACCTCGCGATGCTGCAGATCGAGCCATTTGCGGACATGCCAGTGATGAGTGGATTTCGAACCGATGTGGCGCCGCCGACGGTTGGCGGCGATGTCTACCTGCACGGGTTCCCGCTGGGGAAGTCCGCACTGCAGGACGGAGACCGCGTCGTTGCTTCGAGCTTCCGCGGCATCATGAGTCGTCAGGTTGGCGAGTGGCTGCAAGTCGACGCCGCGGTGCATCCCGGCAACAGTGGCGGCCCCCTCACCGATGCGAACGGCGCAGTGATCGGCGTTGTCACACGCGTGCAGCGCATCGACGAGACAGCGATCGCACCAGACATGGGCTACGCAATCCCGGTTGCCAAGGTAGAGCAGTTGCTCAAGGCGGCGAGCAGCGCGAAGTGATGGGAACCAACGGATAGTTCCTGCGCCGCCCCGTGCCTTTCCCCTCACCAAGAAAGCAAAGGATCCGCCATGAGCCTGCCGACCTTCCCCTCTCGTTTCGAGCAGGTCGAACTGCTCCATTCCACTCCGCTTGAGCGGAGCTATCGCGCATTCGACCGACTGATGCAGCGCGAGGTCGTGCTGCGACTGCCTGCCACGGAGGCCTGGACTGGCTGGAATGCGGACGCGCGCAGCCGCCTGTTGCGCGAGGCTCAGTCGCTCTGCAAGGTCCAGCACGACGGGGTGCTGCCGGTGCTGTGGGTGGACGAGACGAGCGAAGGTGTGCTCGTTGTGCAGCCGCCGACGACTGGCGAGAAACTGTCTGACCACATCAAGCAAGGGCCGATGGCCATCGATGCCGTGATCAAGCTCGGCATCGAGGTTGGCGAAGCGCTCGCGGCCGTTCACTACGCGGGCATCGTGCATCGCGGCATCGGCGCCGACGCGGTGTGGATCCAACCAAATGGCAAAGCCCGCTTAGGCGCGTTCACGTACGCCAAGGCGTTTGACGGCAAGCTCGGAGGAAGTTCGCTCAATCACGGCCTGCGCAACAAGCAGGGCTCATCCAACGACGCCGCGCTGCTGCCGCCCTACCCCGCGCCGGAGCAGTTAGCCGGTCGTCCCGCGGATCCGCGCGTCGATGTGTTTGCGCTTGGATGCTTGTTGTTCCGCTGTCTCGCGGGTCACGACCCGTTGCTGTCCGGCGACGGCGGGCAGATGCCGGACGTGCGCGCTGCTCGCAAGGACGTGCCCAAGGCGCTTGGCGAAGTGATCCGCCGCTGCACGCTGGTCGAACGGACTGCGCGCTATCCGACGGCGCAGGCTGTGGTCGATGCACTGAAGCCCTTGGTTGTCGCGGAGGGAGGCGCAGCGGTCGCTGGTGGCGGAGTGTCGCGCCGTGCATGGATGGCAGCTGCCGGGGCTGTCGGCATGGGTGCGATTGCGCTGGCCGTGTGGCCTCGGGGCGAATCGACGACGGAGCGCGATGCCGGAGCGCAGCAGCGAGTTATCAATGTGCCAACCCCAGGCGAGGTTCATGAGCCCACATACAAGAAGGGGCACGCGTTGCTCATTGGCGTAGGCAGCGCGTATGCCGATGGCGGGCACTTCGATGTGCTCAAGGGGCCTGAAACAGAAGTGCTGAAGGTGCGAGACAAGCTGTTGGAGATCGACCCCGTGACATGGAGCGCTGACCGCATCAAGGTGCTCACGGGCAAGCAGCCGACGGGCAAGGCCATTCGCGATGAGGTCAAGAGGCTCAGAAATGAGGTCGGCAAGGATGATGCAGTGCTCATCTACTTCGCTGGCCATGGCGTGCAGGGCCAAAATTCGCGCACCTATCATTGGGTTTGCGCCGATGCAGACCGAAAGGACCCGAATGAGGATGGAGCCGTTGGCTTCATTCCGAGCGACTTTCTGGACTTTCGGGATGAAGGCGCATCTCCGGCAAAGCACGTGCTGCTCGTTGCCGATTGCTGCCACTCAGGTCGGTTGTTCAAAGAGGTGCTCGCGAAGCGCGGCCAACCGCTAAGCCACGACGGTTCTTCGCCGCACCGCAACTCACCACTGCTTCGCCACCGCACCGTGGAGTTCCTCGGATCGTCATCGTGGGAGGCTGCGAAGGACTGCGCCCCCGGAGAGATTTCTGAGTTCTGCCGTGCGTTTCTCGACGGCCTGTCGATGCATGCGCAGCAAAAGACGCCCGTGACCGCAGAGACGCTGTTTTCTGGGATCCGCGACCGACTGATGGCAGGCAAGGCGAACGTGGACCAGAGGCCCGTCTTCGAGCGCCTCGAGGGCAAGGGCGCCTTCACGTTCTTCTTCGGCGCGCAGTAGGCTGTAAGAGTTCAGGCTAAATCCGCCATGTCGAAGAACGACTCTCTCAAGCCTGCTGCGATTGGACCGTATCGCCTACTGGAAGAGTTGGGTTCTGGCGGCATGGGCGTGGTGTACTTAGCCGAGCAGCGTGATCCCATCCGTCGGATGGTCGCACTCAAGTTGATCAAGCTCGGTATGGACACGCGTGAGGTCCTGGCTCGGTTTGAAGCTGAGCGCAAGGCGCTTGAGCGAATGGACCATCCCAACATCGCGCGCGTCCTGGATGCAGGATGCGCGGCCGATGGCCGCCCCTACTTTGTGATGGAATTAGTTAAGGGGCAGCCCATCACGCAATACTGCGACCTGCACAAACTTGATCTAGCGGCGAGGCAGCGACTGTTTTTGCAGGTGTGTCGCGGTCTTCAGCATGCCCACGAGAAGGGGGTGCTGCATAGAGATATCAAGCCAGGCAATGTGTTAGTTACTCTTCTGGACGGATCTCCGCTAGTTAAGATCATCGATTTTGGTGTCGCGAAGGCCACCAACCAGCGCCTGACGGAGAAGACTCTGTTCACCGAGCAGGGTCAGTTGATTGGTACGCCGGAGTACATGAGCCCGGAGCAGGCTGAAATGCGAGGCCTAGACATCGATGCTCGGTCCGACGTGTATTCCCTCGGCGTCTTGCTCTACGAGATGCTGACAGGCGCGCTGCCATTTGACCCTCAAGAGCTGCGCCAGTCCGGCTACATGGAGATTCAGCGGCGAATTCGCGAAGACGATCCTCCCACGCCAAGTCGTCGCGTGAGCACTCTGGGCGGCATCGTCGGGGAAGTGGCCATGCAACGAGGCTGCGATCCAAAGGTTCTGCAGCGAGCGCTTCGGAACGATCTGGATCGGATTGTGATGAAGAGCTTGGCCAAGAACCGTGAGCATCGCTTCGCAAGCCCGGCTCAGTTTGCAGATCAGTTGCAGCGCAGTCTCGACGGTCTGCCCCTTCAAGGCGTTGGCGCGCCCTGGCGCATGCCGAAAGCAATCAGGCAACGCGTCAGAGGTGTCACTTACGTTGCGCTGGCCATGGTGATCGGTGCAGTTCTGACGATCTGGTTGGGATTGCAAGCTGGCGTGATCGATCCGCTCCCCAATGGTGTGGCCTTGGAGTCAGAGAGTGCGGGTGCTTTTGGGCGAGAACTCGGGCGGGCTCTGCGCGGTGAGTTTTCCAAAGAAGGCGATATATACGAGCCTACGTATCGCCAAGGGCATGCGCTACTCATTGGCGTTGGCAGTGCTTATGCCGATGGCGGACATTTCGCAAAGCTGGAAGGGCCGGAAACGGATGTCTGGCAAGTGCGAGACAAGTTGTTGGAGATCGATCCGGTGACGTGGAGCCCTGACCGCATCAAGGTGCTCACGGGCAAGGAGCCGACGGGCAAGGCCATTCGCGATCAGATCGACAGGCTAAGGATGGAGGCCGGCAAAGATGATGCAGTACTCATATACTTCGCTGGCCATGGCGTGAAGGGCCAGACTTCGCTCACCTATCATTGGGTTTGCGCCGATGCAGACCGCAAGGATCCGAACGAGGATGGAGCCCTTGGCTTCATTCCGAGCACCTTGCTTGACTTCCGGCAAGAAGGCGCATTCCAGGCCAAGCACGTGCTGCTCGTGGCCGATACCTGCCACTCAGGTCCGTTTTTCCCAGAAGCGCTCGGAGAGCGCGGCCAACCGATCGGCCACAGCGAAGCGGCGCCGCACCGCAGCTCGCCACTGCTTCGTCACCGCACCGTGGAGATCCTCGGATCGTGGTCGCGGGAGGCTGCGAAGGGCTGCGCCGCCGGAGAGATCTCACAGTTCTGCCGCGCGTTTCTCGACGGCCTGTCGATGCATGCGCAGCAGAAGACGCCCGTGACCGCAGAGACGCTGTTTTCTGGCATCCGCGACCGACTGATGGCGGGCAAGGCGAACGTGGACCAGAGGCCCTACTTCGAGCGCCGCGCGGGCGAGGGCGCCTTCACGTTCTTCTTCGGCGCGCAGTAGCGTAGCTCGCACCGCAGCCCTGATTGCTCCCCGCCGCATCGCGACATTTCGTAAGTCGTTGTGCGATCTTCGCTTCGAGCTCCCCTGATGCATGTGTGAAGGGAAAGAACGGAGTCCTCCAGACAAATTCTGGGTTGCGTGTGTGGGTGGCGACGGCCAGTGCGAATGCGCTGGCCGTCGCCTTTTCTACGTCGCAGGTTTGCCGCGGAGCTGGGCGATCGCCACGCGTCGCCTTGGCCGCAGGATTTTGCAGCCAAATGCTGCGGTTTCGGCGCCTTCTCCCCTCAACAGTGCGACGCGCTCGTGCATGGGGCGCCGCTGGGATGTGATGGATGACAAGGGAGCAGACGGCCGGTGGGCGACCACCGGCCGTTTGTTTTTCTAGACTGGGTAGGCGCCATCGCCTCGGCATCCGCTTGGACCAAAGATCCTCGTCTAGCAGCCTGTTGAAGAACGCATCCTGCCTACGGGCTTGGTCGCTGGTCCGATCTCTGCGTCGCTCCAACTGCGTCGAATCTGAAGATTCGACTCCGTTCTCGCTCCTTGATCTCGAACCAGATCCCAAGCCCTCGGCGACGGAGCCGTTCTTCAACAGGCTGCTAGTCGCTGCGGTATGGGCGCGATCTCCCCTGAAGTGGCATGCGCCTGAACTCCAGGCAGCATCCGTGCGCAAGGTGCGCCAAGAAAACGACGGCCGGTGGGTGACCACCGGCCGTTCTCATTTCTTGCGAACTCTCGCAGGGCGCTAGTCGAAGATGCCCGCGAGATCGACTTGAATCGGCTTGTCGCCGCTGCGCGTCGGTTGGGCAAGTTCGTCGCGCAGAGCCTCAAGCTCCGCCTGCGTGAGTCCTGCGCCACGCTCTTCTTGGATCTGCGCGACCCGCGCCAAGAACTGGCGGTATTGGGGCGCTTCCTCGACAGGTCGCGCGATGACCCGCAACCTTGGCGCAGCTGCCCCGCCTCGAACATTGACCATCTCGACTTCGCGCGGGAAGGAGACCGTGCTCCTGCCTGCTGGCACCTTGCGGACCCACTCTTGGGCCTGTCCGTCCGACATCGGCAGGAAGGTTGCTGTCGAGCCAGAGCCCTGTGCGTCTGCAGTCAGCACGCAGGTGACGGTGCATTCGCGTTCCGTCGTGATTGTCGCCGACATGCGGTCTGCCGCGAGTTCGATGCGCGGGTAGCTTTCGCCGATCGTCTGCACCGCCAACGCGCCTGTTACGACCGCGAGCAGCAGCGCCGCTGCCGTGCGGTTGCGCCACAGCGCCTGCCTTGTGCTACGCACGAACCGGCCTGCTGTGCCCATCTTGCTCGCGGCTGGTACGGCTCCGTCGAGCCAGCGCTCGAGGTCATCGCGAAACTGCTCTGCCGAGGCATAACGGTGCCGCGGGTCGCGTTCGAGCGCGCGCATGCAGACGTCTTCGAGTTCTGTTGGGATCTCGCTGCGCACCCGGCGTGGCGGCGCGAACTCGCCTTGGCGAACGGCCTCCAGCGTGCGCGTCTTGTCCGAGCCAGGGAATGCGCGCTGCAGCGTCAGCATCTCATAAAGCAGCAATCCCGCTTGGTAGATGTCGGTCGACTCGTCCTTGCCGGTCTTTTCGCTCTTGATCTGCTCGGGCGCCATGTAGGCGATTGTGCCAAAGAGCCGCGCGGTGACGTCGCCTGCGCCATCGCCGATGCCGGCGAGGCCGAAGTCGACAAGCACGGGCCTGCCGCCTGCGCGCAGCAGCACGTTGCCGGGCTTGAGGTCGCGGTGCACGACCTTGTGCGGCTTGTGCGCATGCGCAACGGACAGAGCCCAGAGCGTCTCGCGCAGCACGCGCGCGCATGTGCGGAACCACGTGTCTTCGACCAGCGAGGGGCTGTCGCCGTCCGCTTTGCCGAACTCGCGTTCGACGAGCGCTCGCGGTGGTGGATAGGGAGCGTCCTTGTGGGCCAATGCCGCTAGCGCCCTTTCCAGCGATCTTCCGTCGATGAACTCCAACACGAGAAACCACGCGTCCTCGTGCTTGCCGCAATCCTGCAGGCCGACGATGCCCTCGTGACGCAGTCCGGTCAGTGCGCGCTTTTCGCGCTGGAGGTCCTCCGCGATCTCACGGTCGTCGCGTAGCGCGTGGAACAGCTTCAGCGCGACGGTGCGTTCTAGTTTCTCGTCGAACGCACGCCAGACCTTGCCGTAGCCGCCGCTGCCGATCTGTTCGAGCAACCGGTACCGGCCGCCGATGATGGCTTGCGCTCGAAACGGCTCCGGGAACGTGCTGCGCGCCATCTGCGCAGTCGCGCAGAGTTCGCGCAGTTCCTTCTTCTGCTCGTCGGTCTCGAGCTTGCTCGTGAGCGCTTCGAGGTCTGGCTGCTCGCCAGCCTCGGTCGCGCGCAGATACTCCAGCAGCAGTTCATCGACCGGATCTAGTGGTTCGTTCATGGCTTCACCTGCGTCGCTAAGGGGCCGCGCCGTGGGTCGGCGCAGCGGCAGGTCTCAACTTGCGTCTGGATTGATTCCCTTGGCGCGCAAGCACTTGGTGAGAAGCAACAGGGCCCGGCGGTGAAGCTCCCGTGCCGCCGAGTCCGTGTTTTTGCCAAGTTCCTTTGCGACTTCGAGCCATTCCAGCCCTTCGTAGTCGCGCAGCACGATGCATTTCCGGTGCTCCTCGGGCAGCCTGTCGAGGCAGTCATCGACAGCTGCTTCCTGCTCGTTCTTGACGGCTCTGCCTGCAGGCCCGGTATGGCTCGCCGGAATCATGCCGTGCAAGTCGCCGCTTGCGTCGCCCGGCGCCGCGTCGAGCGATTGGATGCCACCGTCCGGCTTGCGCTTCTTGGCGCTCTGCACGTCGTTTTGGTCGTGAATCTGGCCAACGGCGATCTCGCACAACCAGTGGATGAAGCTGCCTTCGTTGCGCATCTCGAACCGGTCGAAGATCTGGAAGGCCTTTGCGAACGTGAACTGCAGGATGTCGCCTGAGTCCAGCGTGCTGCGCATGCGAGCTCCGATGCGCGCGCGCACCGAACGTCGAACGCGTTCGTAGTAGCGATCGAAGAGGCGGTTCAGCGCTTCGCGATCGCCAGACTGCGCCTTCTTGACGAGGTCGAGCGTCTGCGTGAGAGGGTTTGGGGCGTCGGCCATGGTGAGGGCGAGGGGGAGAGGAGCGCCATGGTTTCGCGCACCCAGTCTGCGATCAAGGCTTCAGGCTCCGCGCGGCGCGGAAACCGACGTCGTTGTCGCGGACATCGTCCGGGAAGCTGAAACGCAATGCGGAACGCGCATAAGCGGGGCCTTCTTGGCTCGAGCCGCCACGCGCTGCGCGAAGACGATGCGAACCTGGCGCTTCGTTGGGAAGTTCGCGCAGCCCATCGCCATCGCGAGGAGGCAGCGATCCTTCGGCAAAGCGGTCCTGGCACCACTCCCAAAGGTTGCCCGCCATATCGTGCAAACCGAACGCATTCGCACGATAGTGGCCCGCAGGCGAAATGCCGGCAAAGCCATCGGAGAATCCAGCAGGTGGCGAGTTGGTCTTCATGTCGGCACCCACCCCTGTTTGGTCATACAGATTGGCCGCCCCTTCCAGCGAAGCCGGGTCATCACCGGTCCACCATACCGTCGTCGTGCCTCCGCGGCATGCGTGCTCCCACTGACCTTCCGTCGGGAGTACGAGGCCATGCCGACGCAT
>JACCDO011950522.1_pt1 | contig 11889 bp, 6 predicted proteins | sample 7446101 | NCBI WGS metagenome assembly JACCDO01 (sample SAMN15323440, study PRJNA562643) | freshwater metagenome | isolation source: river surface water | place: USA:Blue River Watershed | collected 2017-08-16 | reverse complement strand
TGGCTTTTTCAAAAGCATCTAAGTTTTGATAAGGATCTTGTTGAGTGCCTTGATAATAGATCAGTGAAATGGTGAATAAAAGACCTGAGCATAGGATGAATATGAACTTTGATATTTTTGATATTTTTTCCATGAGATGATTTCCTTAATACCACTTGATTTTTAGGCTTTTTCCGCCAATGTATTTTGTTTACTAAATTCAGTTTCCCCAAGTTCAGCTGTTTTTTCTTCATTTAATATATTTAAATCCAACTCAAATGATGGCAAAGTAAGGCTTTCTCTTTCCACAAGAAAACGAGGGACCACTTCTTCATTAATCACAATGGCCAAAGTAGAAGGCGTATGCAAGTGTGCCGACAAACGTTGAGATTCCACTAAACCATTTAATTGATTTTGTTCTAAGAGTTGTTGAGTAATCTTTAAATCATCATAAATCCTCAACATCCTCATTTGAGATAATTGTGCAAGTGACCAAGTGATTTGTAGACCAATCATTGGACTTTGAGCCATAATCGCAAATAATTGGGCACGAGATAATCTTAAAATGACTGTGGGTTGAGGTCCAGAAATCACATTGGCATCACAAGGGGTTTTGGTAATGAGTTTTTCTTCACCAAAACTTTGACCCACAAGCAATTCACCGATTTTCTTGCCATTGGCATTGATGTATAAGCTACCTTTGAGTACCACAATCAAATCACTATGATGTTGGCCTTCTTGGTAAAGCAGAGTATTGGGTGCTAAAGCATAGATATCTGATAATTTAGCGATTTGCTCTAAATCTACAGGATCTACATATTTGAAGAGATTGGTTAATTTAAGTGCATCCACTGGAGCTTGAGCCACACCGAGTTTTGCATCAAATTTAAATGAAGCATCTTCTTCTTTTTTGAGATCACTATGGAGTAAAGTAGATTTGATCGGATTTTGTTCTGCCACTATAGGTTTAGGGAGCGCTGGGGGGGCGATTTTAACTTCTTCTTCTTGAGCAGCTCTTACCACAATGGCAGTGATATTATCTTTGCCACCGGATTGATTGGCATGCACAATAAAAGCTTGGGGAATTTCCTTTAAATCTTTTCTTTCCAAAATATCAGCCGTTAAATCATCTGTGAGATAACAACTCAAACCATCGCTACAAAGAAGGAAGTTATCCCCTTCTTTGATCTCAAAATCCATGGTATCTACTTCTACAGTAGGATGTACGCCCACAGCACGAGTGACTGCATTTTTATAGGGACTATCAAAAGCATCACCGGGTTTTAATCTTCCACTTTTGATCAATTCATTGATGACAGAGTGATCTTCTGTGAGTTGAGATACCACGCCATTTCTACTTCTATATATTCTACTATCGCCTACGTGCCCAATAAAACCACGATTAGATCCCACCAATAATAGAGATAATGTAGTGCCCATGCCTTGTCTTTCAGCGCTTTCTTGTGCCAAACGGTGCACTTGTTGACAAGCTAAAACAATGGCATTTTTAATCAAAGTCAGTACGCTTTGCTTTCCGATAATACTAGCACCATTGACAAAACGATCGATGACTTCTTTTTGTTCTGCAATGGCATTTCTAACTTCATGTACAGCAACAGATGATGCGACTTCACCCGCGGCGTGACCGCCCATGCCATCTGCCACAATAAATAGCTTTAACTTTTTATCGACCAAAAAGTTATCTTCATTGTGTTCTCTGGTTCTCCCAGTGTCTGTTGCTGCCCAAAATTGTATATTCATGCTGATGATCCATGTATAACGAGAGATATGGTATTCTGATTGTTATAAATTGCCTTTAATTCAAAAAAAAATCAATATTCTTATCAAAACTTCCTTATTCATCTATGTTTTTTAACCATTTTTGAGCTTCTTGATCAAAGAAAATGATTTGTTGATGTATGAGATGTCTTTGAGTCAAAGGCAGATAAGGCAAGATTTCAGATAAGTATCTTCGTTGTTCCATCTCAAAAAAGGTAAAATGGTATGTACTGTCTAAATCCAATGTCATCGCATTCTCTTTGGAGAAGAGCAACCGAGCATGTTGTAATTTCAGTTGAAGTTCATCTATGGATAAAAATGTAAAATGATGATGATCCACCATAGGGGATTGCAATAAGAAGCTTAATCCAGTGGCGTAAAGCTTTGGCCAATATTGATATTCTTGATCAACAACACTTTCTGTTTCAAAAAAAATCGGTCTTTTGAAGACTAACCAACGCTGTGTATCTTGAAGTTCTCTCAAATCTGTATCTTGTCTGCGCCAATAAGCATTATCCCATCTTTGCCCTCTAAAAAGATAATTGAGATCTGTTCTCCAACCCTCAATCAGTTGTAGGGCAATAAGGTTAAAATAGTTGCTATAAAAACTATTCATCAATATCGATCTGCTTGGTAGAGTTTCACTATACATTTTATGCCATACTTCAGCAGTTCTGCATTCTTGTCTATGATGCAAGTCATAACCTTGATAGCCTAGTAAAATCAACGCCAAGAGTATTGCTTTAATCATGGGCTTTAAAAGCAACAAACTCATCGCAATAAGCAATAAAAACGCTGGCAAAGAAGCACAAAAATATCCACTCAAATCAGGGTTAATCGGGTTATAGGCATAGAGAAAATTTGTGGATAAGACCAAGATGATATTGCCTACTAAGAGTAATGCAAATGATTGAGGCATTTGTCTTTCTTGTGCATATTTTTGAAATACCCATTTTGTGCTTGATAAGGCAAAGATCAACAGTAGAGAAAAAAAAGAAATCAATCCTAATTCATCGATCATGGCTTTGATTAAAGCATTGATATTCTCTTGAATATCGAGATTCATATTTTGTTTTTCTACTTGTTTGCTCCAAATTTTAGCCATCAAATTATCCCAAAAATCACTCAAATTTTCAATCCAAGGCCAACCCCAAATGCCCCCCTTTTTTCCCCTAGCCCATACGAGCATATAGGGAAATAAACCCAGTGCAATCACTGGTAAAGACAGAAGATATTTTTTCACCCCAAGCCTTTGGGTCAAACACAACCAACATAACACGGGTATGCCAAGACAAAGAGACAGAAGTGTATGATTTGTGCCTATTAAACCGATAAAGAAAGCGGATAACAATAAAAACCGTTGATCTTTTTTGAGTTGATAATGGCTTAAACTCCATAGAATCATCGCACTTAACATCTGTTGAATCGCATATACTTCAGCCCGAATCGCTTGTAGCCAACACAAAGGCAATACATAGATCCATACACTCAATAATATCCTAAGCCATGGATGTTGGGGTAACCATAATGCCAGTGTTTTGATACTAAATAAAAAAGCCACAGACATCGCAAGGGCACTGCTCAGATTACCACGCCATGCAATATCACCTAGAAATACACCATGTTCAATCGCATGAATCCATGAAATGGCAATGGGATGAGAAGGGGGATGTGCTGGGGCTAAAACCCAAGGACTAGAGATCCATTCGCCAACATCATGCCAATGTATGCCCCAAATCAATGTATATACATAAAAACAGAAGATCCCAAACCATAAAATAAATTGATATTCAAGACTCAAACGCTTAAAGATCAATTTCTCATTCTCCATCAATCCCCAAGGGATTCAAAAATCAAGGGCAAAGGTTCTACTTTGGCTGTTTGAATTTGGAATGCCAAATCAAATCTTTCAATCGCATCAGCCAAACCGATTTCATCGTGTTCAACAAGCATCAAGCAATCGCCTTCATTGACAAAATCCCCTACTTTTTTATAGATAAAAGCACCAACAGCAGGGTTGATGACATCAGAAGTTTTTGCTCTACCAGCCCCTAAACATCGACAACCTTCGCCAATGAGTAGCGCATGTGCTTGAGAGAGATAACCTGTAGATTTTGCTTTGTATTCATATTTGAATTTTGCTCTTTGGAATTTCTCTGGATGTGTGATCAATGTCACATCACCACCTTGAGCTTTGACCATTTGAATAAAGTATTGGTAAGCACTACCATCATCGAGTTTTTGAGTGGCAAGAGATTTATCTAAACCATTCATCTCTAAGAGCGCTTCAGCAAAATCAATCACAAGTTGTCTACAATCGGTAGGGCCTTTCCCAAGCAAGATATCTATGGATTCTAGGATTTCCAAAGTATTGCCAATGGCTTCCCCCAAAGGTTGATCCATTTGAGTAATCACTGCTCTGACTTTTTTACCCATACCTTGTCCTAATGCAATACAAGCTTGAGCCAATGCTCTAGCATCATCAATGGTCTGCATAAAAGCGCCTTTACCCACTTTGACATCTAATACCAACGACTCCATACCTTCAGCGAGTTTTTTGGACATAATAGAACTGGCAATCAATGGAATGGATGGCACAGTGCCAGTCACATCTCTAAGGGCATATAATCTCTTATCAGCAGGTACTAATGTTTCTGTTTGACCGATCATAGCGACTTTATTCTCTCTCAAGAGTCTCTCAAAATCATCAACTGCTTGTCGTGTATTAAATCCAGTAATGCTTTCAAGCTTATCCAAAGTACCACCAGTATGCCCCAATCCCCTACCGCTCATCATAGGGACATAAAAGCCACAAGCTGCCAATAAAGGTGCCAATGGAATACTGATTTTATCGCCTACACCACCAGTGCTATGTTTATCGACTTTGGGGGCATTGAGATGAGGGAAGCTTAAGACTTCACCTGAATTCATCATGGCTTGAGTCCAATCGATGAGTTCTTGATCTTTCATGCCATTAAAGAAAATCGCCATGAGTAATGCAGACATTTGGTAATCTGGCACTTCGTCTTTGAGATATAAATCAAATAAACTTTGTATTTCAAATCGAGAAAGTGTTTCCCCAGATCTTTTTTTTACAATTAAATCAACCGCCCTAATTGTCATTCTCTCGTCCTTTAATCAATGTGTCATTCGTATAATTCTATATTTTAGTTAAAATATTATTTTTTGGGAGATGAAGATAAATCTGAAGGAGGCAAAGAGACCTCTGGTTTTGCTTGTGCTGGTGGACCACTAATCACAGCACCTCCAGATTCATCATCTGAAGCATCATCAAAATCGATTTCTAATTCGCTAAACTCAATCCAATTATTCTCTTCTGGTTGTAATGGTGATATTGGAATGATGTTTTCTTTGCTTGAATCTACACTATCTTCTTGAATATCTGCAGGTTTAGGCAAGTTTGTGGGTTGAGCGAGTTCTTCCATCATCTTGCCAAATTCATCTTCAATGGAGACTTCCCAAGCATCATCTACTGAAATACTAGATGATTCTTCTGATTGTTGATGTAGCTCTTGTTCTTCAACAATGGGTGCTAGTTCAACAATGGGTGCTAGTTCAACAATGGGTTCTGGCTCAACAATGGGTTCTGGCTCAACAATGGGTGCTAGTTCAACAATGGGTTCTGGTTCAACCATGAGTTCTTCTTGAATTTCTTCAACAAATACAGGCTGTACACTACTCACATCTACTTGAGGTGCTGATTGTAAATCTAAAACAACAATAGGGGCTGGTAGTTGAGTTTCATTGAAACTGGCGACAGATTCTTGGGTTGCTGGTGCGACAGAAAGCAATTCTGTAGACATGATATCTTGAACTTCAAACACCTTTGATAGGGGTGCAATGGTTGCTTCTGGACTCGCTGGAATCACTGGCATGGTATTAAACTCTTCAGCAAGCGCTGGTTCTTCGATTTCAATGGCAGAGAAATGTTCCAAAAAGAGTTGTGCAATTTCTAAGCTTTGACCGATCTTTTGACCCAAGTGTGCGAATTGTTTTACCTTACTGTTGAGCAGAGATGTTTTCTTACTTAAATCATCTCTGTTCTTTCTTTCAAATTGAAGTTCTCTAGAATGCTTTTGTTTGGCTCTTCTAAATTCTTCTTCAAGATTGCGTACTTTTTCTTTTTCAAAACTCAGATCGCTATTGGTGCTTGCGATTAAATCATCTTTGCGTGTGATTTCTTCGTCTTTGCTACCGATTTTCTTCTCTAATTCAGATCTGATATTTGCAAATTTATGTTCTTGTTGATCATATTGAGCTTTGAGATTTGCATATTCTTGATTGAGATTTTCTTGAAGATCTTCGAGTTCTTGAATCTTAGATAACGCTTCTTCTTTGGATAAAGTAAGTTTAGCGATTTCACCTTCAAGTGCAAAAATTCTCAATTGGCTTTCTGCGATTTCAATCTTCACTTTTTCTTTTTCTTCAGTCACTGTTGACAGTGTTTGATTTAATTGATCGAGTGTTTCTTGAGTTTGAGCCAAAGCATCTTGGGTTTGGCTTAATTCTTGATTGAGTTCGCTTTGTTTTTGTTTAAAGCTTTCGATTTCTTGGGATAAGAGATCGATTTGAGAGGCTGCTTGATCACTGACAAGGATTTGATCATTGAGCTTGAGATAGAGTTCTTCTTTTTCTTCACTCAGCTTTTGATGTTGGGTTGTCAACTGATCAAATTTAAAGGTCAATGTTGTAAATGAATTGATCTTATCTTGAAGGTTATCTTGAGTTTGCTGAAGATTTTGGTGGGTATTCTGTTGTAGATTCAAGGATTGTTGTAATTCTTGTTTTGTTTGTTCTAACAAGACATTGAGTTCTTCTGTTTTCTTTTGATTCTCAGAATAGTCAATACGGAGTTGATTCAACGTTTGATCAAGCATCCTAATCTTATCTTGAAGTTGAGTTTGAGCATTGTGTGATTGTTGTCTAAAATCATCAAACTCTTGTTGTTGATCAGAATAGCGATTCTTCTCTTGTTCTAGATTCACCTGTAATTTTTCCAAGTCTCTTTCAATTCTCGCCTTATCTGCTCTCAAATCATTGAGGTCAGTGACAGCTTTTCTAGACACTTGAATACTGGATTCTGCAGATCGTTTGAGATCAGCGAGTTGCACTTCCAAATTCTCTTCTCTAGACAAAGCTTCATCCAAAGCAGAACGATGTTCTCTCTCGATCTCTTCGAGTCTTTCTTCATTTTCGATCTTAAATAACTTAAACTTCTGTTCATATTTCGCTTCAATAGACTTTACATCATTGCTCTTTTGTAGTTCTAATTGAGCGCGAAGTTCGCTTCTTTCTTTATTGAGAAGCAATTCCAAAGCTTCATATTCAGCTTTATGTTTTTGCATTTCAGTTTGAAGTGCTTGAAGTGCATTTTGTTTTAAGCTATCGATTTCTTGTTCATATCTAGTTGTATTTTGTGAAATTTGTGCTTGAGAAGAACTTTGGATTTGATTGAGTTCTTGGGATAATCTTTCAATTTCACTTTGCAAATGGGTGCGTTCAGATTGAGCGGATAATCTGACTTCCTTTAATTGCTGATCTAATTTTTCGCATTCTATTTCTAATTGTCTTCGATTGAAGATTTCGCTCTCTTTGACTCTTTGTTCTTGTTTCAGAGTGCTTTCTGCAGTTCTGAGTGAGTCTTGGAGTTGAGCAGTAATATGATTACTTTCAACGAGTTCCCTCTTGACTTGATTCCATTTTTGATTGGCATCAATCAACTCTTTTTCTTTAGCATTTAAGCGGTCTTGGCAATCGAGAAGTTCTTTTTGTGTTTGCTCTTCGCTTACACGTAAACGGTCATTCTGATTTTTGAGTATTTCAATAAACTCGCGAGCTTCATCTAGATCTTGTTGAAGTCTAGTGTTTTCTTGTCGTAATTGTTTGGCCTCTTCTTGACTCATATACTTCTCTTTATCGCTTTAGACGGTCAAAGCCCTTTGACTAACCATAGGGACCTGAAGGGAATTGGCGGGGTGATCTTTGATCAACAATGATCTTGTTTTTTATCATGCATCTCACCTATCCCAATTTGATTGAATAGATAGAGCATTTTAGATGATTTTTTCAAAAAAAACAATGTGAAAGATCAAAAATACACATTGTATTTATTGAAAAAATCAACGAACTTCAAGCTTAATATCAAGTTTAGAAGTGTTTTTAAGGTTTTTCGATTTTTTTGTAAAAAAACATCATAATCATTTATAAAAAAAGTCCTATAATTGCTTTTTCAAATTTGATTCGTTATGCTACAAAAATCATCAATTTTCAAATGAAATAAGGCGATTATTATGAGTGAAAAATTTATTTATCACATGAAGGATCTAAGAAAGTCCTATTCAAGTGGTAAAGAAGTATTAAAAGGCATTCATTTGTCCTTTTATCCTGGGGCAAAGATTGGTGTGATTGGTGGTAATGGCTCTGGTAAATCCACATTGCTCAGAATTATGGCTGGTAGAGATCAAAATTTCTCTGGTGAAGCTTGGTTGGCAAAGGGATTTACTGCTGGATATCTACCCCAAGAACCCACACTAGACCCAACAAAAGATGTGTTAGGGAATGTCAAAGAAGCAGTTAGGCATGTTCAATCTCTCATCGATGAGTTTGAAGCTGTAAGCATGCAAATGGGTGAAGAAGATGCGGATATCGATGCACTCTTAGACAAACAATCTAAACTTCAAGATAAAATCGATGCTGTCGATGGTTGGAACTTGGATAGTCAGCTTGAAGTGGCGATGGATGCACTGAGATTACCTCCATCAGATGCGCAAGTAGATGTGCTCAGTGGTGGTGAAAAACGTAGAGTGGCGTTGTGTCGTTTGCTCCTAGAAAAACCCGATCTTCTCTTATTAGATGAACCGACAAATCACTTAGATGCGGAATCTGTGGCTTGGTTGGAAGGGCATTTAAAAGCTTACCATGGTACCATTGTATTGATCACCCACGATCGTTATTTCCTAGATAACGTCACAGAATGGATCTTGGAGTTGGATCATGGACATGGGATTCCTTGGAAAGGAAACTATTCTTCTTGGTTATCTCAAAAACAAGAGCAATTGAGATTAAAAGAGAAAGCGGAAAGTTCAAGACAACAAGCACTTAAAGAAGAGTTAGAGTGGATCAATTCTTCAGCCAAAGCCAGACAAAGCAAGAGTAAAGCGCGTATTAAAGCCTATGAACAACTCTTATCTCAAGCAAATGCCAGTGAAAACAAGAGATTGGAATTAAAGATTCCACCTGGTCCTAGATTGGGTGATCTTGTGATCGAGGTAGAAGATATCGTCAAAGCTTATGGCGATCATCTCTTGATGGATAAATTAAGCCTCAAAGTACCACCGGGGGCAATTGTGGGGATTATTGGGCCTAATGGTGCTGGTAAGAGTACATTCTTTAGAATGTTAGTGGGTCAAGAAAAACCAGATCAAGGTTCAATCACCATTGGTTCTACTGTGAAAATGGCTTATGTAGATCAAGGGAGAGACGATTTGGTTGGCAATCAATCGATTTGGCAAGAGATCTCTGAAGGTGCAGAAGTGATTGAAGTGGGCAGAGAGTTGATGAATTCTCGTGCTTATGTCAGTGCTTTTGGATTTAGGGGCGCTGATCAGCAGAAATTAGTCGGTGAAATCTCTGGTGGTGAGAGAAATCGTGTACATCTCGCAAAGCTCTTAAAATCGCGTGGTAATGTGCTCTTACTCGATGAACCTACCAATGATTTGGATGTTGATACCTTGCGTGCGCTTGAAGATGCATTGATTACTTTCCCAGGTTGTGTGATGATCATCAGCCACGATCGTTGGTTCTTGGATCGTATTGCTACACATATTTTGGCTTTTGAAGGTGATTCTCAAGTGGTATGGTTTGAAGGAAACTATGAGGACTACGAAGCTGATCGTAGAAAGAGATTAGGGGCAAAAGCAGATATTCCTCAAAGAATCAAATATCGTAAATTTACAAGGTAATATGAGAAAAATTAAAAGGCAAATTGAACTCAATGCCAAGCAAAATCAAAAGGCAAAAGCTTTAGTACAAGAAAGTCCCTCCACAGAAGCACCTGAATTATTGGGTTTAAGTGCCAAACTCGAAAGGGATTTAAGGGCTTTTATCGATGAAGACGAAGGCATTGATGAAGAGATTCTCACAGAAGACTTGATTCAAGCTTTAGATGGACAACCAGTAAGCACTTTAGAATCAATTTTAGACTATTTAAGACATTATGGTAAATACCAAATTTCCACCCAATTGCTAGAAGAAGCATGGCATAGTGATTTACCTTTGTCTTTTATGGGTAGGATTGCTCAAGACTGGGTAGGCACAGTAAAATTCGGCTTAAATGACCATTTGGGGGCTGAAATTGTCAGTCAATATTTGGTAAAAAAAGCATTGACTTTGGGGCCTTCGTTTTGTCATGAGTTATGTGATTTATTTTTGGAGTGGAAGCTATACCCAGCTGCAATTCCTCTAGGCAAAGAAGCGATCAAAGGACTGTCAGGAGATATGGCAGTTCAATATCACTTTGGGGTGATTTCCAAACTAGAGATGCAATGGGAAACGGCAAGGCTGGCGTTTGAAAAGGTATTAAAACAATCACAACATTCATCTGTGTATTGGAATCTAGGGATTATTGCAGTAGCTCAAAGAAATTGGGTGAAAGCAAGGGAATATTGGAAGAAAGTAGGATTGTTGATTGAAGATGGGGAAGGGGATTATGCTGCGATGGGGAATTTGACACCGATTCGATTGCCTTTATTGAAGATCAAAGATGATGAGATGATCGGGGCGCAAGAAGAAGAAAAGAGACAGACTTTAGCAGTACAAAACCTAAAATCCCAATATAAATCAGAGGTCGTATGGGGGATGAGATTGTGTCCAGCAAGGATAGAAATCACTTCGATTCCTTATTATCATCAGGATTATTCTTGTGGAGATGTTGTGTTGGTAGATGGTGCTCAAAATGGCGAAATCAACCTACAAAATCAGAAATATCCCATTATGGATGTGATTGGAAAATTCAGTGAAAGCAAAGGGGAAACCTTGAAGTTATACGCTGAAATGAATCATCCTAAACAAGCTGTGATTTTAGATCAACAAGTGGAAAAAATGAGCCAAATGGGATGGCAAATTGTGAATTGGACCAGATTAGAGAAAAACGGCAAGCTTTGTATTGCATTATATATTTCAAGTAAGCAAAATAAAATGATGGCTCAGCAAGCCATTGATCAATATCTAGAAGGTAGATTTAAAATTTAAATTAGTTTGATTGACAATCAGTAGCTTGCATTGCACAAGGCATACAATCTAAGCTTTGGCACATATTGGTGTTGAGACATTCAACCAAAGTATTGAAATAAGGAGTAGCTTCAGCGCTGATTTCTAATTGACAAGCACCAGCACATTGAGAATCTCTACAACCTTGTACACAAGTTAAAGTATCTGCACAAGTAGCAGCACCTGGAGGTACACAAGTATTGTATTCATCAGCACAATTCATTTGAATACATTCTTGTGAAGGTTGAGGACAAGCTTGTTGTGCACAATTGCCTAATGCTTGATATTGAGAGAATGCAGTAGGAGATGCATCTGTCACACAGTTGTTTTGACAAGTGCTATTGCCTTGGCAAGAAGAAATACAAACCAAGAATTCACCACAACTGGACATGCCTTGTGGCATAGGTGCTGGACCTGTTGGACCTGCACAAGCTGCGATTTCACTACCACAAGCATTTTGTAAACAAGCTTGATCTTGTTGACCGCATTGAGTTGCTGTTGGGCCTTGAAGACATTGAGCGAGCGCAGAGATTTGTTGTTGAGCTTCAGGTGTACCGGTGCCAATACATCCTTCTGCACAAGCTTGATCTTGACAAGCATTTAAACATTCTACGATTTCTTGACAAGTCTTATCTTGTGCTACCATCATACCAGCAGTCATACCAGCGGTCATACCAGCGGTCATACCAGCGGTCATACCAGCGGTCATACCAGCAGTGGTTGCACCAGTTGTACCAGCTGTGGTTGCACCAGTTGTACCAGCTGTGGTTGCACCAGTTGTACCAGCGGTGGTTGCGCCAGTTGTACCAGCGGTGGTTGCACCAGTGGTTTCGTCAGTACTTG
>JACCDO011139323.1_pt1 | contig 11889 bp, 13 predicted proteins | sample 7446101 | NCBI WGS metagenome assembly JACCDO01 (sample SAMN15323440, study PRJNA562643) | freshwater metagenome | isolation source: river surface water | place: USA:Blue River Watershed | collected 2017-08-16 | reverse complement strand
CATATAAGTTGTTTTTTCCAAAGATCTATTACTTAAATAAAAAGAATCTAAGGGATTGTGATCAATATCAAATTTTTGTGTCAGTCTATATTCGCTGTTATCTTTATATTTTTTGCCAAACTTAATAGCTGCTGGCCCAAAGAATTCATACATTTTGCCATATGAAATTGGGCTTGCATCAAACATAATTTTTGTATATAATTTTATTTTTTCCAATTTAAACCAAACCTTTATTTTTAGAATTTATAACCAAGTTTTGCTTCGGCTCTGTAATCAGATCGCATACTTGGATTAGCTCTATTATCAATATATGTACCAGATAAAGAAAATGTTGTACTTGCTCTAGTGTGATTTAAGCCAAGAGAGAATGTTTCAGCTCCCTTTGCCACACCGCCTTTAAAAAATTGCTCTTTATATTCACTTGTAAAAACAGTGCTGGCACCAGCTTTCCAACCTATTCTGAGGCCTGTTTCACCATAATAGTAATATCCACCAGCTTTGGCAAGAATATCAGCTGAAGTGCCTTTTAAATGCTCTGTATCAGCATATGAACCAGTTACTTCAAATGAACCAGCTCTGTGAGTTAAGGCATATTGTCTCTTCTCGATTGGTATAAATGTATTAGCTTTTGTTGGATCATCAGGATTCAATAAATAATTACCACTAAATACAACATTTTTGGCAGGATTGAAATTTAAAGTAGCATTGGCAGAATCTGAATTCAAAAGAGGATTTGAATCAGTTGCATTTCTAACTTTCAACAATCCATCAACTTTGAATAATGTTTTATCACTACCAACAATAGCCCTGTAATCATAAACTTCATTCTTTCTGATACCATCTGTAGCTTCTAAAAATGATGTTTGTACAGATGTATTTGGTGCTGGAGAATAATTAACTGAATACTTCTGGCCTGTTACAGACTTAGTTTGAACGTTAGAATTAAAAATATAATTCTCTTGTTGCTCAGTAGTTATTGTTAGGCCCTTAGATGGAGTTAAATTGATGCCTAAAGCATTTTTATCTTCTACAGAAGAACCATTAACTGCGTTGAAATTACTAACAGTTACTCCTACTGCTGTACCACGGCCCCAAATTGGTGTTGAGATATTTAAAGAATTATCTTTTGCAACACCCAACGGGGTGTTGTTATTTTTATCTGTAGTAATTTGACCAGTAGTAGCAGTGAGATTTGCTGAGCCAACTTTACTATTCAATTTAATTTTATCAGAAATAATATTAGTGACAGCACTTAATTCTTCAGCATTAGAATCAGATCTCTCAACTTCAACCCCAGGCATATTCTTTTTAGATGGTACTTTTACTGAATATAAATCAGTATTTGTAAATATTCGCCTGTTATCTTTGGTCGCAACATCTGCTACTAAATTTTTAACACTCCATTGCATCCAAGAAGCATTTGACGTTAAAGCATATGTGTCATTAATAGAACCCAATCTAATTCCAGTAATATCTTGACCAACATTGCCGCCTCTATTAAATGATAAATTAAAATTTTTAGATGCATTATAATTTATCCCAATAGTTTGTCTATCAGTAAATCCAAGTTTGTTATTAGAATAAACAGAATCAGATTTCAATAAATTTGTAGACAGGCTCAAAGCGCCAACCTTTGTACCATAAGATAATTCATTTGCTACTGTGTCAGTTTGTAAGCCTGGAAGCGCCAATGATGTATCTGATCTTTGAAGCTTAAAACCAGAAAAACCCTTAGTATTTCCTGGCAGACTATAAGTATACTTTTTTTGTTCAACTTGAGTTGCTGAATTATTAGCAAGAGAATTAGTATTAGATAATTCTGCATTGAATAATCCAGATCCAGCTTTAAAAGATAATGCGCTCAAATCTGAATCTACAGAAGTGAACTTGCCATCAGGAGCATAAGTATCGACTTTAGTAGATTTAAAACTTAAATCAGATCCAGCAAGCTTTGCCTTAACATCAGTAGAGTCATTTGCTGCCCCAACTAAAACACCCTTTGCATCGCGCTTAATATCATCATTTCTTGTAAACTTGGCAACTGGTAAAACTTTAGAATTTGGTAAACTGAACAGAATATTTTCTTGATCTTGGTCGAGCCTTGACTTACCATTGACATTGGTATCAATTTTATTAAAATTTAAATTAAATGTAGTTTTGGCAAAAACACCACCAATACTACCCTTGTTGTTTACAGTATTACTAATATTTGCAGGATCAGTTTTGTCATCTTCAATTCTACCAAAAGTAAGTCCTGAAAACCCTTGCTTATTCCCATTGAAGCCTAAATTAATTGATCTTTGATCAATTTGTTGTATTTGGCTATTTGGTAAAGTTATATTTTTTTGAAGAGAATTAAAAGATACACTGCCTCCAGCTAACCCAGTAGCAATAGAAGCTCTATCGGTTGTTGTCAATGTAGTTGATGAACCGACCTGTGCTGAATCATTAGTTCTGTTAAAAGAAAACCCAGGTGTTCTTGTTTTGGCATTTGCGGTCATGCCAATATTAATAGAATTTTGGTCATTAATAGATCTAGATTTACCAATAGTTGTATCAGTTTTATTTGTTTTATATGCCAAATCTAAAGCGCCAAATCTTTGAGATAGATTTCCATTTTCAACAGAAGTAGCATTAAACACACCCTTGGGGTCTAAACCTTCTTGCTCTGTTGTTGAATAATTTAGCAAAGGTTGATTTCTACCTCCACCTAATTTAAGAAAAGAACTTTGGTTTAAACCACCTTGATTATTTGTTAAGTTTCTAGTATCTTTTCTAGCAAATGACAATGAACTTGTTTGAGAAGAAACATTACCATTCAAATTAAGAGTTTGAAGTGAATCATTCACACCAAAAGCTTTGCCATAAGTTGGAGCAAAACTTTTACCATTCCTTGAAAAATCTACATTCAAACCATTTTTAGAATTGCCAGTGACATATCCTAATTTTAATGCACTTTGATCTACTGCATTAGTTTGGCCTGGGGCGAAATACAAGTTGCTTGTGAGGCCACTGCCTTTGCCATTAAAACCAAGGACAAAACTAGGGTCTTGTGCAGCATTGTTATTGAATGTAGTAATATTTAAATTACTTAATCCAAGAGTTGCTAATCTAAATGTTAATGGTGCAACCATTGTTGGATTTACATTTTTAGATGCTAACTCAGGGTAATAACCATAAGACACTCTCACCACTTGAGTTCTTTTGATGATGTTATAAAAAGTAACTTCACCTTTGGAAATATCTAGTGAGTATGAAGCGGATGGTAAAACTTGATTATCAACTGAAATCCATACAGGATTACCAGGGCTATAATTGAAATTTTTCCATGTTAGAACATATGGGCCTTTTTTATCTTGACCTAAAAAGCTGTCCATATACTGTGTAGGAGGAGTTAGGTTTGAATAATCCTTTGGAGCTCTTGAAACTTGCTGAAAAATAGAAGTTTGTTGTGCAAAAGCACCAACACTAACAATGGAAGAAAGTATTGTTACCAAAGAAAAATTTAAAAATAAAAATTTTATATTTTGGTTCATTTTCATTGCTCTATACATTAATTATTATCGTACAAAAGGAACAAGCCCTGTATTTACTACTATACAGGGCTTGTGTAAGATTTTAAGATGAATTATGCTTCTTCTACAACTTCAGCTTCTACCACATCTTCATCTGTGGTTGCATTGGCCTGTTGAGATTGTTCATAAATCTTCTGTGAGAGTGAAAAAGCAGTGCTCTGAAGATCTTCATAAGCCTTATCAAATGCTTCTGTATCATCACTGTCAAGAAGCTCTCTAAGGGCATTAATTTTCTCTTCAATCTCTGTCTTTTCTGTTTCTTCTACCTTGTCTTCAAGATCCTTCATAGACTTTTCAACATTATAGATCAAGCTGTCGGCAGAATTTCTCTTTTCAACCTTTTCGCGCTGCTTCTTATCTTCTTCTGCATACATTGCAGCTTCTTTAACCATGCGCTCAACATCAGACTTGTCTAGATTAGAAGATCCAGTTACAGTAATCTTCTGTTCAGTTCCAGTACCCTCGTCTTTTGCAGATACAGAGAGAATTCCATTCGCATCGATATCGAATGTTACCTTGATCTTAGGAACTCCTCTTGGTGCTGGTGGAAGACCAGAAAGTTCGAAGTCACCAAGCTGCTTATTATGTGATGCAATTTCACGCTCTCCCTGGCAAACCTTAACATGGACAGAAGTCTGCCCGTCAGCTGCTGTAGAGAATGTTTCTTCCTTGCGAGTTGGGATCGTTGTATTTCGCTCAATGAGCTTAGTCATAACACCACCCATGGTTTCAATACCAAGTGAAAGTGGAGTAACGTCAAGCAGTACTACATCCTTAACTTCACCACCAAGAATTCCTCCCTGAACTGCTGCACCAACGGCGACTACCTCATCTGGATTTACGGAACGATTAGGTTCCTTGCCAGTAAGGCTCTTAACAAGCTCTTGTACTGCTGGAATTCTTGTAGAACCACCAACTAGAATGATCTCATCAATTTCAGTAGCCTTAAGCTTGGCATCCTTAAGTGCTTGATCAACAGCCACCTTGGTCTTATTGACCAAAGAAGATGTAAGATCATCAAACTTAGCACGAGACAAATTAACATCCAAGTGCTTTGGACCTTCTGCATCAGCAGTAATAAAAGGAAGGTTTACATTTGTAGTCAAGCTACTTGAAAGTTCAATCTTGGCCTTTTCAGAAGCTTCACGAAGGCGTTGCATGGCTTGCTTATCTTTGCGAAGATTAATTCCACTATCCTTCTGGAATTCGTCTGCAAGATAATTAAGAACTGCTTGGTCAAAATCATCACCACCAAGGTTTGTATCACCTGAGGTAGACTTAACTTCAAAAACGCCGTCACCTACTTCAAGGATACTTACATCAAATGTTCCACCACCAAGGTCATAAACAAGAATTGTTTCATTTGTCTTCTTGTCCATACCATAAGCAAGAGCAGCTGCTGTTGGTTCATTGATAATTCTAAGAACTTCAAGTCCTGCAATCTCTCCTGCATTCTTTGTTGCTGTTCGCTGTGCATCATTAAAATATGCAGGAACAGTAATAACTGCCTTTGTAACTGACTCGCCCAAATAAGCTTCTGCATCTGTCTTAAGCTTTTGCAGAATCATAGCTGAAATTTGTTCAGAAGTATAAGAAACTCCATCAACTTCAGTACGATAATCAGTACCCATATGGCGCTTAATTGAGGTGTAAGTACGATCTGGATTCAATACAGCTTGGCGCTTAGCAGGAGCTCCAACCAAACGCTCACCAGACTTAGAGAATGCTACAATAGAAGGAGTAGTACGAGCACCTTCCGCATTAGCGATAACTGTAGGCTCTCCCGCTTCCAGAATACTCACAACAGAGTTTGTTGTACCAAGGTCAATACCAACTGTTTTAGGCATTTTTTATTCTCCTTAAAATATATTTATATAGGTATTATGTATTATAATTGACAAAATTTATACACAAAAGTTCCGAAATTTTCGTAACTTTAAAACAAAAAAATAAGGGGAATTTCTTCCCCTTATTTTACTTAACTGGAGGAGGTCCGCCTGGACGATTACCTCGCCCACCACCTTGACCACCAGGGCCGCCTTGACGGCCACTACCTTGCCCCATACGAGGAGCTGGATACTTTTCTACAACCTTCTTCTGGTCAGCTGTTAGAACAGCAGCTACTTTAGTTGCAACTTGTTCACGAAGTTGCATAGCTCCTTCGCGATCTCCCGATTGCATAAGTTCGCGAACCTTTTCTTGGGACTGCTTAGCGATTTCTGTGAGTGTCTTTTTCTGATCGGCAGTTAACTTAAGTTCTAGAACAGCCTCAGCTGGAAGCTGAACACTTGAAAGAACCTTGATGTCAGCTTCAAGTGAATCAAGCTTTTCCTTTGTGACAGGAAGACTTTCACGAAGAACAGTTACAGGAATTTGAACAACCTGATTACGTCCACCGCCCTGGCCACGACCATCAACTCCACCACCACGACCTTGCGCCATAACAGCACTTGCTGTCATCATAACAGCTGCCAAAACAAACAATTTATTCATTATTTTTCTCCGATTATTTTTTTAGCGGGATGTATTAATTATTGACTGATTGCGTTGGAAAATGTTCAATTTATTTTTTAAATTTTAAAATTAAGTGACAAGAGGCTCCTTGCTTGGTTTGATTTTCAAGTAAAGGCTTGTCGTAATCAAAATTTTCATCATCAACCTCAAAGCAGAATCTTTGATAGCCTAATTCTTCAGCTAGTTTTGTTAAATCTTCTGTATGCCAATGGTTTGGTCTATTTGTTTCTGATCTAGTAACTTCATTTGAAAAACTTAGTTTATGATCGATCATATATATTGATGGCCAAATATATTTTTCATAAAGTTTAAAATCAGGCACTTTGGCAAAACAATATCCGCCAGCTCTCAAAGCTTTGAAAGATTTAGTAAATACATCTTCTAAAGAATCTAATTTTTGGATCATATCATCTAAATAAATATAATCATATAAATTATCAAAATTTGTAAATTTATCAAAATCTTTGAAATCACACATTGTTACATGAGTTGTATCACTTACAACTTTTTCTGGTGATTCACCAATATATAAACCCGAACCTCGAAACGGAATCATTTTTACTCTCTCAAAATAAGGTTATTGTATTTTTTGATTGTACAATTTATATAGTGGCGAAAAAAATATGGAAAATATAGAACAATTATTTATTTTATATTCAAATGAATACCAGTCAGAACTGGAAGAACATTTTTACCAAAGTGAATTAAATACACATGAATATTTTGATCCTGAAAGCTTCAAAGAAATTGTTCAAGTGGCTTACCTTAATCTGTTGGTAAGTGAATATTATATGGAGTATTCTTATAAATACTTGAATGAATATTTTAAAATAAATAATTCTTTAAAAATATTGGGAACAATTGAGAATGATCCACAGATTAAAACCTGTGTAGAAATAATCAAAGATATAATCATGAGAATAAAAGATTATAAAGTTGATATGATTGTTCTGTTGAACCAGGTATTTCCTGGGCAAAAAATGCATATGACTCCCTCAAATGAGACTATGCTCTATACTATAAATTTTGGCAATAAATACAAAAAGCCACAAACCGCTGTCAATATGATAGAATTTGCTATAAGGGCTTTAGTAAGAGCAGAAGGATCATTGGGAACTTTAGACCATATTACATCATTTTATTTTGATAAGCATATGGATATTCTAGAAAAATTTGATCTTGAAGATGTAGACATCCACAATTTTGAAGAGAAATCTGAATGGATACTTGATGCTTTTTTGGATTTAAAACTTAATCATTTGATTAAGTTAAAGATATAATTTATTTTTAAAATGTATATTAGCCTCATTGAATTGAGGATCATTTGAACTCACAGATATAATTTCAAAATTGTGCATTTTTAAAAATTCAATGCATTCCATTAAATTATTTTGATTTTTATATAGAATGTCTTCTTTTGCAGCTGCTTCAATTGTGCCTTCTTTAACAATTGAAATCTTATTTCCAAGACCGTAGAGTACATCTAAATCTGAACCTTGTGTATCACAATGAAAATAATCAATTTGATCAATTTTATTTTTGATTATAAAATTATCTAATCTTATAACATCTACTTCAATTTGTTTTGTAACCACAAAGTCAGTTCTACCAGGCCACTGGGTCTTTGAATTATCTGAAAATTCAAGCAGACTACTACAGCCCCAGTCTGCATTACCTGCAACATTAAAAGTTGCTTTTCCATCAAAATCACTCACAGCTTTGCCTACAATATTATAATTTTTTAAATTAAAAGTTTGAGTTTTTAAATATAAAATTAGTTCTGGTGTAGGCTCAAAAGCGTATACAAGTGTATCTGGATCTGATTTGGCTAAATGTATTGATGAAGTTCCAAAATTGGCACCAACATCAAAAAATATTTTCTGCACTTATTTGAGGAGAAGTAAATACTTAGTTTTGTTTAGAAGTGCAAGCATTTCATCACGAATGTTCAAAAGATCTGTGTCTGTATCTTCTAATTGACTTGGTAAATCTTTCTGTAAAAATTCGATGAATACATCAATCATATCTGAAGGGCTACCATCAAGGTTTTCTAATTTAATTTTAAAACCATCTGTTGGCTTTACAATTCCATTCTTGCCTTGATAAACTTCAACAAATGTGTCAATAAGTTCATCTAAATTTTCATAAGCTCCACCAAAAGCATTGTGTTGTGCGTAAGATTCAGTTTGCCAATGAAATACTCTGAATTGATTCTGCATTGCAATAAAAGCGCCAATCATAATTACATCCATACCTTTTATGTTTTAATCTATACGATTATTAATATAATTGATTATACTAAACTTATTAACCTTCAAAGGCTAAAATAAGGAATTTTCAGAATAACCAATTAGGTAATACAAAAATGAGAAGCCCAGGCGAAGCTATTAAAACTATACTTGAATATAGAAATATTTCAATAAAACAATTAGCAATTGACCTTGAAATAAGCTATCAAAGAATGCTCAAAATCATTGAAAATCTAGAACCGCTGGATGAAGATATTTGCAGATCATTGGAAATGGTTCTAGGGTTTCGGGCTGAATATTGGAAAACATTACAACAGGCCTGGAATAATGATAGATGAAATATATTCGAGCTACCATTTTTCAGTCTTAAGAGAAAATGACAAAGTTGTCAAAATACCAAAGACAGAAATGGGTATATATAGGCTCAACAATATAAAAGAGAAAATAAAAAATTTTTACCATCCCAATATTGATATACCTATAATTGAAAAAGGCGAAGCTGTCAGTGACTATTATGAAAAATCGCTTGCCAATACTAACTTCGAAGAAAATAAATTAATAGGAATATTCATCCAATTGTGTGATGCCATAGAGCATTTACATAAGTTCAACATAATCGGAATTGATCTCAAGCCAGAACATGTAAGATTTCAAGATTCAGAAGTTAAGCTAATAGATTGTTTTGAACCAAGTACCATTTGCCCTAAATGGAATGCTCCAGAATCTATCTTGAATAGAAGTATTTCTATTAAAAGTGATATTTACTGCATTGGAAATTTATTATTTTATTATCTCCATAAAAAATTACCATTTGAAGACAAAGATGCTATCAAATATCTCAATAGCCTCTTTGACAAAAAACCAATTGTAGATGAATCTATTTTTAAAAATATAATTTTAAAATGTTTAGAAAAGTTACCAGAAAATAGATATTCTTCTATAAAAGAATTAAGGTCAGACATTGCCAAATTGAAATATTGAAATATAATAAGATAGAGGCAATATAATGATTAATTTATTAAAATCTAGATTGAAGAATAAAAAATATTATCGCAAAGATGAAGTTGATGCTATGTTCAACGAAATTAATGATAAAATCGAAAAATTAAATATCATATCGAGAGAAGAAATACAAGATATGATAAATAGAAGAACAACAATAATAGATCCTCCACCATTCGGAGTAACAAAATCAGAAATTGTGTATTTAATCAAATCTATAATTGATTCGGAGGCAATACTGAAAATTGACTACGATTTTATGACAGATAAAAAAATAAATGCTGCGATTGATGCACTGGCTAATAGAATCAAAACGAAATAGAAGATTTTTAATTATCTTTTTTCATGAATGAAATATCTTGATACAGGAATTCATCAGGGTCAACTTCAAAAGTCTTAAGTGTTTCATTATCAAATAATTCGTATGTCATACGATAATCATCATGAATAAAAAACATTGTATCATCTTCACAAATTTTTCTAGATGCTAATTCTAGAGCTAATTGCAAAGCCTTTTTATCAATGGCTGAGATGACAAGAGTGATGTGAGTATTCATGTCACTATAGAATATAAAATTTTATTTTTAAGATGAAATTTATTTTATAAGTTATATATCAATTTATTTTAAGAGAGATTTAAAATGGTAAAAACATTAGACCTTACTACTTTTCAAGATAGCATTACAGACACTGAATTAGCTCTTGTAAAATTCTGGGCACCTTGGTGTGGGCCTTGCAAGACATACGCTCCTACATTCGATAAATTTGCTGAAGACAATCAAGATGTAAGTTGTTTTTCAGTTGATTGCGAAGAATTTCCAGAACTAGCACAAGAATTTGATGTTATGTCAATACCTGCAACATTGCTTTTTAAAAATGGCGAATATGTAAAAACAAGATCTGGGAGACTAAGCGAAGATCAATTAATTAGCCTCATAAAATAACTTTTCGCTATTTTTTATAACTATAATGAAAATTAAAATAACAATTGCATCATTAATTTACAATTCTAAAGTTTATGCTGATTCTATTTATGATACATTATTCAAAAATACTCCAGAATTGCATACAGGTGAAGCGGAATTTTTTTTCATTGCAAATGATGCTTCTGAAGAAGTTATTAATCATTTGATAAAACAAAAATATAAATTTTATATAAACGATAATCCTTCAAAATCTGAGACAGAATTACTTGAAATGGGTTATGCATATCCTGAATATATACATCGTGTTTACAAAGGCTGGAATAAAGTTTTTGAATATGCAGAAGGCGATATAGTAGTCTTACTCAACAGTGATATGATTGTAAGCAAAAAATGGCTTGATAATATTTTAAAAAATCTTACTACAGATAGAATAGTTACCTCAAGACTTGTGGAAAGCCCTAGTTCTGTGCACCACGCACGTTGGGCTGGTGCTATTCCTTATAATTTAGGCGATAATCCTATAAACTTTGATGAAGATAAATTTAAATTACTTAGTAAATTATATTCTTTGCCCGAATTCATACCAGGTGGTGCTTTTATGCCTTGTGCCGTTTATAAAGATGTGGCAATTTCGGCAGGTCTGTATCCAGAGGGAAATTTATCTGCTGGAAGCTGGATGGATATTTTAAGATATGGAGATGAAGATTTTTTCTATAATAGATTATCAAAAAAAGGTGTAAATCATATAACTGCTATGGATTCGATCGTGTATCATTTTGGTGAGGGAGAGTCTAGAGAAGTTTATAAAAAAACAGATTTTATAAATAAATTTATCAATTTTAGAAAATATAAATCTTATTTAGAGCTAGGCACAAATGAAAAAGAAACGTTTAATAAAATAAAATGTAATTTCAAAACTTCTGTTGATTTAAATTTTGATTCGGATTACAAAATGTCAACTGATGAATTTTTTAAAATAAATACAGATAAATTTGACATTATTTTTATTGATGCTAATCATACAGAAGCATTTTTAACACGAGATATATATAATAGTTTAAATTGCCTAAATGATGGAGGTGTTATAATTTGCCATGACGTTAATCCGCCAAATGAATATTCCCAAATAGATGAAAATTTCTTGTATCAAACGGCTTGGAAATCATTTGTAAAATTTAGATTATCAAGTAATTTTTTAACTTATTCACTACCTTATGATTGTGGGCTTGGAATCATTGATAAAAAATATCAAGCTGAAAAGGCTTGCTTTGAATTACCTGTTGATTTGGAATTTTCTGATTTAGATAGAAACAGAGAATTATTTTTAGGTTTCAAACATAATATAATTTTATAAATAAAAAACCCGCATCCAGCGGGTTTTTTATTACTTGATTCTTCTAACTTTTACTTTGTGTTTCTTCTTTGGTTGAAACTTAAATTCTTCTGCATTTGGCATATCGCCAAATGGATCATTATGATCTTCTGGAAAATGAGCTTTAGGCATATCTACTGGCATTGGTTTTGGAAGATCTTCATCTTCTACAGGCATATCAAATTCTGGTTTTTCAACATCACTGCCTTCAGGGCCAAAAGGTGGAGTATACATTTTTTCAAAGATGCTAT
>JACCDO010903860.1_pt1 | contig 11890 bp, 10 predicted proteins | sample 7446101 | NCBI WGS metagenome assembly JACCDO01 (sample SAMN15323440, study PRJNA562643) | freshwater metagenome | isolation source: river surface water | place: USA:Blue River Watershed | collected 2017-08-16 | reverse complement strand
TATTTTATATCATAAATATAATTTCTAAACGGAGATTTATATACAAATTGTTTATCTATTGTTTGGGGGATTACTTTTTCATTTTCTATAAAATTACCAATTAATTTATATTCATTACTTATTTTAACAGGTTCATAAGAAGAATCTTTTAATTTATCATTATAATTATCAAGCGTACTGTAACTAGTTTTAGAAACATCATTTGAATAAGACCCCCAATACCAGTCATCTTTTAATCCATTCCATGCTTGTGCATCTTGCATTTGTTGTTCTTTTAATTCACGAGCTTTTAATTTTTCCTTTTTTTGTTTAAAATCAAATTGAGCTTCACTAACTTGTTTTTTAATTGATTCTCTATTTGCATTAACTTGTTCTAATTGTAATTTATACATTTGATCATTATAAGTATCCATATCAATCGCTTCTCTATCTTTTTTATCAATTACTTCAAAATGTTCATTTGCATAAAGTTCATCTGTTATTAAACGAGTTGATTGATTAATAGTTGCAGATAACATATTTTAATTCTATTTATATTTTGTAAAGAAAAAAAGAAACTTATTATTATTTCTTTTCAATCATTATTTCATCAAGATCAGCTAAACAATTAGGACATGTTTTGTTTAATTCATTAAGCCAAGGTTCAATACATTTTCTACAAAAATAATGATTACATATTGTTTTTCTAACACTATCGGAAACAGGATCTTGGCAAATTGTACAAACTATTCCTTCTGGAATTTCATTTATATCAGTAATAATTGGAGCAACTGAATCGATATCTTTTACTGGCACTTTTACATCTTCCATATTATCATAATTAAAAGTGTTATCATCATAAATAGTTCTAATACGGAGGTTAACAAAATCTATAAATACATTCTGAATATTTTGATTTATTTCATCTTCTAAATTTTCTTCAGCATCTTCATATTCAGTATCAGTATCTTCATTGTTATCTTCTTCCTCTTCTTCATCTTCTTCATCTTTTTCATCTTCTTCAGATAAAAATGAAGAGGATAAAAATGAAGAGGTTAACGATCTTCTATTTTCATAACATTCCCTTACATGATCTATATAATTATCAAAATCAACATATACTTCACAAAATTCACATTGAACAAGTGTGCTCATTTTTACATTCATAAAATGAAAAAAATAAAAAAATAAAAACTAAATCTTAATAATTTAGAAGTATATCAGCCATATTATTATCTTCTGATGAAATTGCATTTAATGAATTATTAGTAGTTTGAGGTTGTTGTTCTCGTGGAGGATAATAAGTATCTTGATTATACATGATACTTATAAACCCCCACTCTGGGTAGTTTTTTTGAAAATATTCAAATGATTTTTCTGTTTTACTATTTTCTTTAATTTGAGGGTAACTAATAAATAATGAATTTTTATTAACTAATCCATTAATTGAATGATGACATGTCATAGTATTTACAAGATATTCACAAATCACAGAAGATTCTTTTCTCAAAACAAACCATAATATATAAGGTGTTAATATGAGACAATAACATTCCTCTAATAATAGAATTAAACGTTGAGGAAACCATTTCATAATTTCTTTACGAACAATATAACTTCTAGGTTCTTTCGTCCATTCTTCTTTAATATCAATATATTCCATCATTTTTTTCATTGATTTTTCAGGATTATATACATGTTTTATATCAGCAAAACTTTTAACAATTGCCATTATACCACCCATAATACCCATATACCATAAAATTGGACGATTCAAACTAATATTAAGATTGATCAATAAATTTTCATTCAATAATGTTAAAATTACTAAAATCATAAAGAATGAACCTAGAACAAACATGATAAAATGTGCAATTGTTCCATATAATCGTGATGGAAATTGCTTATCATAATCTTTAGTAGCTATAGCAGCATTCTCTAACCGTGCATGAAATAAATGAGGTAATTCATTATAATATCTTAATTTCCATGATGCTTTGGTTGACCACTGGCGATTCATAATTAATTTTGGATTATTATAAAATTGTTCACCATATTGTAAGAACATATACATAATTATAAAAATTAATAGAAATGGCATAAAAATAAGATTGATAATTGCAACTCTTTTTAATTGATTATTAACTTTTTCTTGATACTTATTAATATCAAGCTTTATATTATCTGAAATTTCACGATTTTCATTAATTAATGGATTAATAAAACAAAATATAAAATTCCATTCTAATAATTTACTAAGTGGATATTTATTAAATTCTAGGGTCTCTAGTTGATCATAAATTGAAATTATTAGATTTTCTTTTGTCATTATTTTTAAAGCCATTGTATAAGAATTTAGATTGGGGTTACAATAATACTTAATAATCTTATTTGATACTTCATTCCATGTAATTGTATCTAAATCCTCACTATTAATTTCTAAATCTTCTTTAAATATTTTACGTATTTTCCAGAATTTCTTAATACTTGCATAAATACTAATTAATCTAATACACACATATCCTAGAAATAAGATAGAACATATAATTATAAATGGATTCAATTTCCAAAAATTATGTAAATTAATAAAATGAGATATGGATATCATCTCTTTCGTATTATAATTAATTAATTCCTTAAAATCAACACATTGTCCTAAAAAAATTAATAGAAAAACTGTGAAAACTAAGACTAATAAATTTGTTAATTCAGTTAATATTAGGTTTGAATAACCTTTGTTATGATAATAATAATATAAATTAAATAAATATAGACTATTGATATCCTTTTTATTTCCAGTATTGTCAATCAATAAACTATATTCTGTCATATTTCTATATCTTTTTGAATCTCATAATTATAATATCAATTTGTTTTTAAGTGTTTTTATTTAGACCAAATATTTCATCGTAATATTCTTCATCATCAGCATAATATTCAATATATTTGTCATATTTTATAGGTTTGATATGTTTTTCTAATTCAATACATAGTTTTACTTTTAGTATAATATTTGGTATTGAAAGGTATGCATTTTTATTTATTAAATGTTTCCAATTAATATTTTTTCTAAGATCTTTTGTCAAAATTAATTTATGCATTGTTTCCATCTGATATCGTCTTTTAATATTAATTATCTTTTACTATTATTTTGTTATTTTATTTCCTTTTTATGATTATTTTATTTTTTTCTTATAAAGTCATTAAATGAAAGGGACCCAATTGAAGATTAAAAGAATCGCAATTAATCCTAGAAGTAAAAAAAAACGTTTCATTTACTTAGATGAAAAAAATAATCAAATTAAAGATCCATCTACTTTATCTAGAATTCATAAATTAGTTATCCCGCCTGCTTATACTGATATTAAAATCGCAAATACTGCTCATAATTATTTACAAGCAGTTGGAATTGATGAAAAAGGTAGAAAACAATATATCTATAATAAAAAATTTGTCGCTAGTCAATCTAGAAATAAATATTGTCAATTAAAGAATTTTGGAACACATATAAATCAAATTAGAAAAGATGTTAGAAATATTATGATGAATGATATGCCAGTTGATGATAAAGAAAAAATGATTGCTTTAGTAATATATATTCTAGATAATTGTCATTTTAGAATTGGTAATATACACTATTTTAATGAATATCAATCCCATGGAGTATCAACTTTACAAACTAAACATTTAACATTTAGTCCTTCAGAAGTTAAGATTGAATTTATTGGTAAAAAAGGTGTTCTTAATACTTGTATCTTTAAAGATGCATTATCTATTAAACTTCTTAGAGAATTATCATTGATTAGTAAGAAAAATAAGCATCCTCATGATTTTTTATTTTATTATAAAGATAATGATAAAAATATTGATACTAATGCTAATACTGAAAAAGATAATGAATTACAAATCTTAAAACCAATTGATATTAATAATTTTTTAAATAAATATCATTTGGACATTACTCTTAAAATGTTTAGAACATGGGCTGCAAATTGTATTTTCCTAGAAGAAATTATAAAAAATAAAAAGTTATTTACAGAAGTTGCTAACTCCGATGATAGTAAAGAAATTATTCAAAAAAAAACAGAAAAATTAATTAATGAAATTCTAAAAATAATTGCAATAAAATTACATAATACTCCATCTGTCTCTAAGAAAAGTTATTTAGATGACAATCTAGTTCAAATTTATTTAAAAAATCCTAAATCATTTTGGAAAAAAGCTGATAAATATAAAAATAAAAATGATATGACTTTGTTATTGTTGGATTTTTTAGATAAAAATTGTAATGAGAAAAATAGAACTCATAAAGTATCTAGTTAATAATTTTGTATAATTCATTGGCAACATTATCACCAATTTTTTCAACATCTTTGATAACAAAATTGATATTTTGTTGTTCATTGTCCTTTTTTTCAACCTCTTCATCAGTGGTTTCTTCATCAGTATTATCTTTTGATTTATCCATAATATCATTAAGAACATAATTAATATCATCAAATTTAACTTTAAGATTCATGTAATTATTATTCAAGTTATTAAAATCTGATTTTAACTGTTGATAATTATTATGAATAATATGAAGATCTTTTGATAAAGTATTATTATTACTATTAATAATGTTAATTTCATCAATTAACATTTTAATATTTCTTTCAAGTGTCATAACTTTCTTTTCAATTGTAGAAAATTGTGCATTTTGAGTATCATATGTTTTCTTAATTGTTTTTTCATTAATAATTTTTAAAATATCATTTGAAAAGTTTTTAACAATATTTTTTTCAATACCATTTAATTTTGTAAGATCATATAAATCATAAGTTTTATTAACTATAATTAAATCTAAAATAATGTTAATGAGGAAATCTTGGTTATGCATATAATATTTATTCAAATAATTGTAAATTTCCAAATCATCAAAATTAGATGTATTACAATTATTACTAATGTTTTTATAAATTGATTTTGCAAGATAATTATAATCAATATTATTTTTGTTTAAATACAATTTAATATGTTTTACAATATCTTGTTTTGAAAGATTATAATCATTGTAATCTTCATTTGCTTCATCATCTGAATGAATAAGATTATTATTGTTAGTATTGTTAGTATTGTTAATGTTATTTAACCATACTTGTAATGGTAAAGAGTTGTATTTATTATATAAGCAAGGAAATTGATTATGGAACATCTTAAGAAAGTTTAATTATTATATTATTATCAAATATAAAATTTATATTCAATTTTTTTTAATAAAATACAAAATACAAAATATAAAAATCAACTATTCTAGATATATAAAATTATAGTACTTTTAATCCTTTGATTTTACCAGCTACAATTACTAAACTTATCTTACCATTTGTTTCTAATGCATATAATAAATCTTCTATATCATCACGCCATAAATATTCTTCAAAATTTGCAAAGAAATCTTTTTTGAATTCGGTCATACTTATAAATTTTCTATGAGGATAAGTTGAATTAATAAAATCTATAACAGGTTTGTTGAATTTCTTATTAAAACTTAATTCCCAACAGAATCTATTAATGCTAGGTACTTGTGGTTCAACATTTGGATTGTCCATCATCATCTTACAAAGCATACTCATATGATTAAGTTCAAAAAGTTCTTTTACAATACTTTTGTAAATAACATCAATACGTCGAGATTCAGTATCAATTTTGAGTCCGAGATTATTTCTTAATTCTTTAATGTATTCACTAGAAAGGATACCATTCCATCCTTCTCTCATTGAAACACCAACTGCATCAATCCATGCTTTATTTGAATAAACATAACCAGTTGGATTATGTCTTTGAGCATTTGCGGCTAATAAAACAACAACTCTCATTAAATCTAATAAATATTTAACTTCAAAATGATCAAATATTCTTAATTCCATTCCATATGGTGGTTCCATCGGTGCAGCATCAATACGAGGACAATCATTTGGATTACTTCCTTTTTTAATACATTCTTCTTTGGAAGAAGCATTAGCGAATGTTCTAATATCACTTGTATGGATACTTCTGGCTTTTTTAGGATATTTACTGTAATTTTTATTAGGTGGTGCAGTTTTGGCACATAATTCTAATTTTTCAGAATCTGGAAATTTAACTTGTTCTCTCCAAAATGATTTAATATTTGTTGCACGACCTATACCATATGAATCAAATGGAACTTCTTTCCCCTCAACAGTTTGACCTAATTTTCTTAAATCTGAACCACCAAAATTACCCCATCCAACAATCATAATACGTGCTGAACCTTGAATTTTATTTGGTCCGGTTGCAACTGAATCTGGATCTGGGCTAAAATAAACACCATTAAATAATGGTTCAATCCATTGAAATTGCATACCAAAAAAACGATGCATATTAACAAATTCAGGAGTACTAATACCTTTAAAATGAGGTAATGTAATTGTAATATGATAGCTACCAAGATAATCCTTAAATTTTTCAGATTGATTAAATTCGTATTCTTTGTTCTCAATAGTTGGTCTAATTGGGACTTTAATGTCACTTAAAAAGTTGCAAGGATGAGTTCTGATAGGACCATATAATTCTGCTTTTTGTTTAGTATGAGGATTTTTCATCTGAAGTTCAATATATTTATCTTCTAAAAATACAATTTCTTGGTGAATTGATTCAATACTACGATTTTTAAAATTACCAGTTATTAATTCAGGCATTAAAAGAGGTGTTCTTGGTAAAATTACGCGACCATCTTTACAACCTTCAGCTTGACGACCAGATAATTCCCAATCAATGTTTGATAACCATTCATGTTCTGCTTTTGTTAATTTTGGTCTATTTTCTTCACTTGTTGATTTAAAACATTTATCTCTGATTTTACAACATGCACCATCTTCTGATTTATCACCTGTTAAATAACATGTTGATTCTTGTGAATCAAATAAAATATTAGCATCAACAAAACCTGATTTGGGTACATGAAAAAGTTGCATTTCATGTTCGACACCTAAACCCCAAGAATATTCACGTTGTTGTCCGATGATTTGTAACTCAGGTAATACACTATCTGTTATTTTTTTTAATTTTTTCTTTTTATCAACATCAATATTTTTATGAGTTTTTGATGACTCTCTTTTAACTGTTTTTTTTGACTCTTCATTATTTTATAATAGTGCAAGAAAAAAGATTTTTTAATGAATATTTTTTTATAAAAATTTAATCTTTGATTTAGAATAAAAGATGGATATTGTTAATGATACACAAAATATATATGACGAAGTTACTAGCTTAAATCCATTTGTTGTATTTTTAGTGTCATTCATTGGATTAATGCTAACATTATTCTTTGTTTATATTTTTAGAAATTCATTAATTGAAAGTTATGGTAAACAAATATATTTATGGTTCTTTGTATTAATAGCATTAAATTTAGTAAATATTCTATTTATAACAGGGTATTATCAAAATAGATATAAAAAAATAATTGGTAAACCTGGTTTTCAAGGTGAAATTGGTGATTCTGGGTCAATTGGTAAAAATACAACTTGTAGTTATTGCTCTGATTCCTCTGAATTAGGTATTCAATATACTGATAAATATTATATAATATCAAAAATTTCTAAAACGACAAATATAGTTGGTGAAATTAGTTTATGGAGAAGTGTAGGAATGTTAGGGTTATCATCATTAGGTGATACTGTATTTTCCCAAAAAAATCAAACTAAATTAAGAACCTATATGGCAGGCTTCGGATCACAACCACCTAAAGATTTTAAAAAATTAACTGAAATATCAGATGGAGTTAATCGTATTGTATTATGGGAACCAATCCCACCAAAAGGTTATTCTTTCTTAGGACATTTTGCAACACTTAATTCCACAAAACCTAATGTTAATCTAGTAGCATGTTTACCAACTACTTGTTTAATTAAGTCATACAATTTTTCATATGTTGCATCATTTCCTGCAATTGATATAATACCTTCATATACTAAAAAACCAATTAGATTTTGTTCATTTTGGCAAACACAGTTGAATCATATGATTTGCAAAGTCAGTGATGGACCATATACAACTAATAGTGTTTATTATAATATTGTTGAAGGTCATCCTGAATATTATGATATAAAGAATAAAACACCAATACAAGAAATGGTTATCGAATTAGAACAATTACTTAAAAGTAAACCTTCTGTAATTTATCATGTAGAAAAGGATACTAATATGGGAATTAAATTTAATCCAATTTTTGTAGATAGTAAAAGAAATTCAAAAGGAAAAATTATTGAATTTAATGTTTATGCAAAACCATTAAATACAATAATGAATAATATACCAACAATTGAGAATTTCATATCTTATTTTATTGAGAGTTTTGTTTACATTAATAAATTAATGGAAGAAAATGATACTCCTGTTAAATTTAATAATGATAGTAACATGCCTGACAAAACACCTTTTATTACATTAAAAAGATTAGTTGATAAAACTAAAAACAACGAAAACACCCAAAATATAGTTATTAGTTTTATGAAAATATTTAAGGGTAGTCCTTCAATTACAATGAAGGCATTTCAGGATAATCAGAAAACATTTGGGGTTACAACAAATGATTATGTTGATATGACAATTGAACAAAAAACTCAAAATTTTTTAAATATTTTAAATAATATTGAAATTACTGAAATAAATAAAGCAATTACTAAATTAAAATCACTTGGAGTGGAAGCTGAAAGTCAATTAGGTTTATTTGATATTTATGCTAAAAAGAAATCAGCCGAAAGGGAGGCTAGTTATTCACTCAAAGAAGAACCAAATCCTGAAAACACTTTATATGATGATTTATTTTATTTATTTCCAATGGGACTTAATGATCAAATTTGTACAACTGAAGAAGATTCATTAGATGGTGGATTTTATTTAGATAATATTGAAAACAGACAACGTAAAAATTTTATTAATTATATTAGAACATTCACGAAACCTATGTCATTTAGTTATTCATTTAGAAAACAATGTATTATGTTTGTAGAAACAGACCCAGACAGAAATCAAATTATTAATGATTTAATGACAATTTATAATATGGTAGGGACAACATTAGAAAATATTAATAAACTAGGTACATGTGATAGCCCATCCAAGATGACTAAATTATATAATAATTTAATGATTCGAATTGACAAACAATTTAAAATGATAGATGGATATAAAGATAAAATTGCAAACCAGGAATTTAGTTATTTTGCAACTAGTCGCTTAAAATGGTTATTAAATGAAATGAATAATTATTATAAAGACATTAAAGATAATTGTAAGAGTGATGAACGTAGTCGACTTAATAATGAAATTCGAAATGATAAAAATAGATTATGGAATGATTTTAAATATACAGTTGATTTTGAACAATATGAATTAGAAATTGAAAATATTAATATGATTGTTGATACAATGGATACAGATCAGCTTACGGTAGTACAATTAAAAAAAATATCAGAAATTCTCTCAAAAAATCTCTCACAGAAAATAAAAGAAGTACGGAATAAAAGGGAAAAATAAAAATATTGTAAAAATAAATGTCTGATCAAATGAAAAATACAAATATAAATAAAAATAAATTCTATGGGTTTTTTGAAGTTTTTATTAATAATTACTGGCAAACAATATTATTTATTTTATTAATAGTACTATTATTAATTACATTAAAATATACCCAAGATAAATTAGATTTTCCAGAAAGTAAAATGATTATTAATTGGTTTGGTATTATTGTTATAGGTAATTTATTAATTACATATTCAATTATGATGATTTATCAAAAAGTTAAGAATCAACCTGGTTTTGAAGGTGCTCCTGGTTATCAAGGTAAAATTGGTAGTTCAGGTGAAAATGATTATTGTGAAGTATGTAAAGAAAAAGTTAATCAGATGGAACAAGTATATGAATTAACAGCTCCTCAACAACCATTAATGCCTGAAAAAATTATTGTTGAAAAAACAAAAGTTAAACCAGATAAAATTAAACCATTTGCAGCTTAATTTTAACCATAATATGGATTATTAGTAACATTCATACCACAATATTTTACAGGATTATTTTCAAAATTAACTGGTTTATAAATTCCCATCGAAGCAGATTCTTGTAATAAAAACTTGAAATTATTATAAAATTCATTATTGTGTCCAATTGATTTACTCATTATATGTGCTAATTCATGAATAATCACAAACATTAATAAATTATGTTCATGAATTGTTTTATTGTTATTTTTTTGTCTTAAACATAAATGCATCATTTCTCCTTTATTAACTGTATATGATGTTGTATTATCTTCATGTTCTGCTTCTCGAACATTAACTGGATTAAATTTTTCTTTTAAACGTATGACACCATCATTATTAGGGTGTTTTGTACCTAAATAATCAATTAAAGATAATGATGTATTAACTAATTTAGACAATGTATTTGCGGCATCTTTATTATTATTATAATTTTGAACATAATAATATTTATTATCATTGGCTTTCATTTGAATTGCTTCAAATGCTTCAGTTAAAACCTCTGAATAAATAATTATTAATGTAAGAATAATAAAAAGAATTACTATCTTATTCATTTAATATTTCAATAGAAATTTTTCATATTTTAAGTTATTTTATTAATTAAAAAATATGTCTTATAAACAAAATCACTTACATGAGTTTTAAATATGATCCTGAACAAATCCGGAGAGAAATACAATCTTTTCAAAATTCATTAAATAATGTACAATCACAATCTCAACAACAATCTCAACAACAATATCAATCACAAAATTTTTCTACATACAGAGACCATAATTTTAAACCAAAGGAAAATGATATTGAGTTTAGAGATACAATCAATGAAAAAGTTAATAATCTTAAATTTGCTAGACCTCATCAAGAAAAAGCACAACATTTTTATGATCAAAATTTAATCCAAAATAATCCTCAATATATTAATCAACAAAAAAAAGATGAACATGTTATTAGAAGAGATAATCGTGATAATTTTAATAATAGAATGGATTCATTTCAATTTCAAAGATTTGGAGATATTGAAATACCTAGTTCAATCAGAGTTAATGAACAACAATATCAATCAAATGGAAATAATATGAATAATGGAAATCTAAATAAACATATTACACCTAAAATTAATAATAGAGAATTAAATAATGAAAGAATGCAAGGGATGTATTCACTACCTAGAACACTATCACAACCAACTAATTCATTAGGATTTGATAGAAATAATTATCAAAATGAATACACAAATTTTAATCAAACTAATAATTCTAGACAATTTGACCAAATATATCAAACACAACAAAATAATCAACCACAAAATTATTATAACCAATACTATATCACACCTCAAAGTGCTAGTTTAATTGATGAATCCATTTTAAGAAAAAATGAATCAGATAGAACTAATTATAAAGATTCTCATAATGAAAGACTTCAAAGTTTATCACCTCTTGCTAGAACATGTGCTATACCTATAACAACTGCTGATTATAATCAGTCAGTTCAACAAAATAGTTCTCTCCTAATTCAAGGTAGAAATGCAACTAACCAAAATATTGATAAAAAGAAAGATATTTCTTCAATGCAAACTAGTCAATGGTATCAAAATAATAATACTATGCAAGCCCCAAAAGTCGTAATTGATACTATGAGACCAATGGATACTAGACAAATAATATAATATTGTAGTTTTAACCTTTTTTATTGTAAGTTTAATATTTCTAGATACTTTTATTAAATTATAACATCCTAGAAAATAACTTTAATCCAATAATACATTTTATAACTCAAATATCATAATAAACATCTTTTCTAGATATAATTTAAGTAAAATTTATTATTGTAATTTTGAATAAATGTAATAAGAAAATCAAATG
>JACCDO010760371.1_pt1 | contig 11890 bp, 1 predicted proteins | sample 7446101 | NCBI WGS metagenome assembly JACCDO01 (sample SAMN15323440, study PRJNA562643) | freshwater metagenome | isolation source: river surface water | place: USA:Blue River Watershed | collected 2017-08-16 | reverse complement strand
CGGCTTCTAATATTGATAGAGAAGTCCTAACAGTTGCCTATGACGGTAGTATTGGATTTGGTGTTACTCAACCACGAGGAATATTGCTAAATGCCCGTCAAAATAACTTGGGAAGCAATATTATATCGGCTTCTAATGTTGATAGAGAAGTCTTAACTGTTGCCTATGATGGAAGCATAGGATTTGGTGTATCACAGCCACGAGGAATATTGCTAAATGCCCGTCAAAATAACTTGGGAAGCAATATTATCTCGGCTTCTAATATTAATCGCGAAGTGCTAACAGTTGCCTATGATGGAAGTATTGGATTTGGTGTAGCTCAACCTCGAGGAATATTGCTAAATGCCCGTCAAAATAACTTGGGAAGCAATATTATCTCGGCTTCTAATATTGATCGCGAAGTTCTAACAGTTGCCTATGATGGAAGTATTGGATTTGGGGTCGCTCAACCTCGTGGAATATTGCTAAATGCCCGTCAAAATAACTTAGGAAGCAATATTATCTCGGCTTCTAATGTTGATAGAGAAGTCTTAACTGTTGCCTATGATGGAAGTATTGGATTTGGTGTTACGCAACCGCGCGGAATATTGCTAAATGCTCGACAGAATAATATAGGAAGCAATATTATCTCGGCTTCCAACTTGAATAGCGAGGTTATGACACTAACATACGATGGTATTATGGGTATAGGAGTAACAAATCCTAATAAACTGAGTAAATTAGATGTAAGAGGTAATATAAATATTGTTAGTGAACCTGGTACAGATTTTATATACACAATTAACAATCGCGATATTATTAAAGAAACCTGTAATTATATTTTTGATACAAGCAATATTATATCAACAAGAATAACAAATCTAACAACAGATTTGATTACAGAAAATAGCACATCTATAAATAAATTTATAGTAGCGAATAAATATAATAATAATCTATTTATTGATGGTGATTTAACTATCAATTCTAATTTAATTGTATATGGAGTAACAACTACTTTGAATACTGATGTATATACTACAGAACAATTGAATATTACAAATAGTGGCGAAGGGGATGCTTTGATAGTTAAGCAAATTAACAATTCATATAATATATTTAGTGCGTCAAATAACGATATTCCAGTTTTTAATATTAACTATAATGGCAAGGTAGGTATTGGCACTCAAAGTCCCAAAGTATTTTTAGAAATCAATTCAACAGATGGTATCAAAATACCAAGTGGTACAGATATCCAGCGACCTTCTGGAATCAATCTAATTAAAGGTACTATCCGTTATAATACTGATACAAATCAATTTGAAGGTTATGGTGCTGGCAATAACTGGGGAACACTTGGAGGTGTCAAAGATGTTAATAACGATACTTTTATAAGCGCGGAGAGTTCTCCCGGTGTTAATAATGACGAGCTGCGCTTTATAACGAGCAATGTTGAAAAGATGATTATAAAAACAGATGGCAAGGTAGGTATTGGCACTCAAAGTCCCAAAGTATTTTTAGATATCAATTCAACAGATGGTATTAAAATACCAAGTGGCACAGATATCCAACGACCTTCTGGAATTAATCTAATTAAAGGTACTATCCGTTATAATACTGATACCAATCAATTTGAAGGTTATGGTGCTGGCAATAACTGGGGAACACTTGGGGGTGTCAAAGATGTTAATAACGATACTTTTATAAGTGCCGAGAGTTCTCCTGGTGTTAATAATGACGAGCTACGCTTTATAACGAGCAATGTTGAAAAGATGATTATAAAAACAGACGGCAAGGTAGGTATTGGCACTCAAAGTCCCAAAGTATTTTTAGAAATCAATTCAACGGATGGTATCAAAATACCAAGTGGTACAGATATCCAACGACCTTCTGGAATTAATTTAATTAAAGGTACTATTCGTTATAATACTGATACCAATCAATTTGAAGGTTATGGTGCTGGCAATAACTGGGGAACACTTGGGGGTGTCAAAGATGTTAATAATGATACTTATATAAGTGCCGAGAGTTCTCCCGGTGTTAATAATGACGAACTACGCTTTATAACGAGCAATATTGAAAAGATGATTATAAAAACAGATGGTAAGGTTGGTATTGGCAAACAGAATCCGGAATATTTATTAGATGTTCAAGGAGATATCAAAACAAACTCTAACCTATTTGTAAATTTCAATGTAGGCATAGGAACTACTGATATTTCTAGTTCGCTATTAAATATATACGGAAAAGCAGCTAATATTAAAATACAAAATCCCACTATTGATAATCCTGTATCTTCTGTTGAGTTAATAAATGGTCTTAATAATTCAATACAAAACAACACATTATTTGGATGGCGAATGTCAAATAGCAATAACTGTTTTGTAGTTTCATCGGGTAAAAATAATATTATAAATGATCGCCTGATTATTGATGGCGCAACAGGTAATATAGGTATTGGAACAAAACCGCATATTGAAATGGATAATAATGGAGATACTTATAAAATAAACATTAATGGCAGTATCAATATTGAAGGTGATATATATAAACAAGGTGTATTATTTTCGCAGGGCTCAGGAGGAACAGGAGGTGGTGGTAGTGTAGGAGTTATATCTCAAAATATGCCAGTACAAACATTATCAAAGACATATACAAATACTAAATCATATTTAGAATCTGGATTAGATAATGATGGCGGATGGAAGTTCATAGATGAAAATATTAATGGTGGCTTCTTAATCAAAATTAAACCTTCTCATAGGACATCAAAGATTTTAATAAATCTATCTATGCATATTGGTATTGATAGTGCTCCTGAATCAATATGGTGGGGTCTTAGATTATATAGAAAAATGACTGATAATAATCTAAATGTAATAACTGATTGGCATGAAGTTGTAGCATCACGTCCTGAAAATAACTCTGATAATGCCACGCCTTGTTGGCTATCACATACACTTGGAGCGAATCTAACAAGTTATGAAAACTTCGTGGCTAATATTAATGGCACATTCTTTGATACACCCGATTCAAGATATAATGTTTATTACACAGTTAAATGGAAAACAAATTTAGGGAATAATTATGGCGGAAATGCGAATATTTATTTGAATAGACCTGCTAAATATAATTCAAATAACTCATCAGTATTATCTTCAACTTGGACAGCAACTGAAATATGGCAATTAGGAACACCATATATACCAAGTGAAGGCTCAAATATAATTACCATATATAATCAAGATTTTGTAGGAATAGGTAATACGCAACCACAAAACTCTTTAGATGTCGTAGGTAATATTAATATAACTGGAACATACAAGGTAAATAACGAAATATTCAAGACGAGCCAATGGACTACTAATACAGATAATAATATATATTATAATAATTATATTGGTGTTGGTACTGCCAAACCCGACTGTTTATTAGCATTGAATGGAGCAAACGCAAAAATTAAACTACAAGATGATGGCATAAATAATGATGGTAGCGTAAGATCACAATTATCTACATCAATTGATTTGATTAATGGAACAAGTAATGCTCTTCAATATAACTTAAATAAATGCGGGTGGAGAATGTCAAATAGCAATAACAATTATATAATATCTTCAGGAAGCAATAATATAATTAAAGACAGATTTATTATAGATTCTGTAGGTAATATAGGTGTTGGTACTGCCCCTAATCATAAATTGGATATAGATGGTATTATAAATGCCAAGGCGTTTAATTTGAATGGCTCTCCTTTTGTTTTGGAGTTCACACAAGGGATGACGATACAAACAATACATAAAACCTATTCTAAAACAGTTGAAAAGCAATTGAACTCTATTGGATGGGTTCCAATAGATATTCAAAATGATGGATTTTATGTCAAGATAAAGCCTTCGCATATTCAATCAAAAGTTCTCGTGTCTATGAATTGTCATATAGGTATGGATTATGCCGAAGATTCACGCTGGTGGGGCCTACAATTATACCGAAAAATTGGCAATGGCGCTTGGACGCCAGTAAATGGTGCTAATGGAATTAATAGCGGAGGACTTGAATGTACGCCTTGCTGGATATCACACAATCTTGGTGCTGATAACAGTATGTACTCGCATTCTATAATAAATGTATCGGGTTCTTACGAAGATATGCCAAATACAGAAGATGATGTTTATTATACAGCATATTGGAAATCAAAACTGGATAATACAATTGGTAAACTCTATATTAACAGACCTGCGTATGTTAATAATTCTAATTATCCATTAACATCTTCAAGCTGGACGGCAAGCGAAATATGGAATAATGGAACACCCTATAAACCTATTACGACTACAATAGCAATTGCTTATGACAAAGTTGGAATTGGAATGACACCGAGCGAATCAAGTTCATATAAATTGGAGGTTGCTGGTAATCTTAAATGTGAGAATATACAATGCGTTTCTGTTAATCAAACGAGTGATGTGCGATATAAAAAGAATATTGAAAATATTGGTGGAACGTTAGATGATATAAATAAATTGAATCCTGTATCTTATTTATTATTAAATCAGGAATCAAACGATAAAAAATCTTACGGTTTTATAGCTCAAGAATTGAAAGATATATTCCCGGATGTTGTAATTGAGCCCAAGAATGATAATGAATTGTATAGTATAAATTATGCATCTATAATACCCTTATTGACAAAATCAATTCAAGAATTGACTAAAAAAATAGAACTACAACAAGATGAAATTAATTATCTTAAACAAAAATTATAAGAATATGTGAATTTTTTTTATTAAATATAAATATTAATATTATAGATAGAGAGAACTAATAATATAAATGAATATATTAAATGTGGGCTATGGTACAACAAACCCACAAACTCTATTTCATTTAGTTCAGTGCAATGTTGCTCTTCGGTTGGAGGATCCTCGAAATAATGTAAATAGCATTATTAATATAGATTTTAAAAGAGGTTCTGGTTCATTTGGTAATAGCTCAAGTGGCGATTGGAGATTGTCCAGTTCAAACGCAGAATTTAATATTCAAAAACATACCTATAATTTAACCAGCAATATAGTTTCTATAAATGAAAACGGGAATATTACTGTAGCTAATGATATTATAATAAATGGTAATTTTATTAAAAATGGTAATAATGTTATAACTGATGTATCTAACTATATTACTGCTGTTGATAGTAATCTTAATAATGTAATTAATACTACTGTGCTTACGAGCATAGACTCTAATAATTCAAATGTAAGCAATTATATTCAAGCTGTTGATAGTAATCTTAATAATGTAATAAATACTACTGTGCTTACGAGCATAGACTCTAATAATTCCAATGTCAGCAACTATATTAAGGCTGTTGATAGTAATCTTAATAATGTAATAAATACTACTGTGCTTACGAGCATAGACTCTAATAATTCCAATGTCAGCAATTATATTCAAGCGGTTGATAGCAATCTCAATAATATTATAAATAGTACTGTGCTTACGAGCATAGACTCTAATAATTCCAATGTAAGCAATTATATTAAGGCTGTTGATAGTAATCTCAATAATGTAATAAATACTACTGTGCTTACGAGCATAGACTCTAATAATTCCAATGTAAGCAATTATATTCAAGCGGTTGATAGCAATCTTAATAATATTATAAATACCAAAGATGGTAATATATCGAATTATACTTCAATTGTTAATGTTCGTGTAAGAGAGCTTGTAAATACTAAGGACGCAAATATGTCAAATTATGTATTTAATATTGATAACAGATTGAGTGAGACAATAAATATAAAGGATGTTAATATATCCAATTATACTTTATCTGTAAATAATAGATTAACTTCCTTTATAAATACACGCGACGGCAATGTATCTAATTATGTTCTTGCCGTAAATAATAGAATTACAGCTTCGCTAAATACAAAAGAGGCGGCATTATCTAATTATTCTATTAGTATAAATGACAGGCTAAGCGGGATTATAGGTGTAAATGATAATACTATGTCTAATTTCTTATTAAATAATTCAAATACTCTCGCATTAAGAATAAATAATATTACGACTGACGAAATTAATAAGGGAGTTAATAATAAATTTATAGTTAATAATTATCACAATGATATATTAAATGTTGCCGGAAAGTTCAACATTTTTTCTAATAGCAATTTTGTGGATATAGTAAATATCTATGAGGATAATATTAATAGCAATACTATTTTGAAAATATTACATAATGGTAAAGTTGGAATAGGCAGTTCGCAACCAAGTGAGAAATTAGATGTAAGTGGAAATATCAATATTACAGGGAATTATATGGTAAATAATGAGGTATTTAAAACGAGCCAGTGGACTACTAAAAATGAATCCATATATTTTAATATAAGTAATGTTGGTATAGGAACAGATAGTCCAAGTAGCATATTATCCCTGAGAGGAAATAAAGCTACTTTGAAAATTCAAGACCCTGACGAAGTAAATCAGAATATATCTTCAATTGAATTAATAAATGGTAGTATTGATAATATATCAAGTAACCAAAAGTATTCTTGGAAAATTGCAAATGCAAATAATAAATATATTATTTCAAGTGCAAATATTACATCCAATATAAAAGATAGGTTTATTATTGATGGTCAATCTGGTAATATAGGGATTAACACGACTCCTCACATAGGTCTTGATAATAACTTAGATACATATAAGGTTAATATTGGTGGAAGTATAAATATTGAAGGCTATTTATATAATAATGGGAAACTTTATGAGGTAACAGCGCATTCAAATATGGGTGTTCTTGCTCAAAATATGTCAGTTCAAACCTTTTCCACTACTTATAGAAAAAAAGTTGAGATGACAAGCAATCTTGCCGCATATGATGTTGATGGTTGGCAATTTATAGATGACGATTTAGAAACTGGTTTCGTTATAAAAATAAAACCATCACACATCTCTTCGAAAATTTTAGTTAATTTATCGTGCCATATAGGTTTCGATAGTGTTCAGGATACTCGCTGGTGGGGACTTAAATTATATAGAAGAATTGAGGATGATATTGGATGGACAGAAGTATCAGATGCTAATGGTAGTAATAATGTAGGAGAAGAGGGTACTGAATGCTGGCTTTCTAATAATTTGGGTTCTTCTCTTAGTAGCTACGAATATTTCGTCGCAAATGTGTCAGGTGCTTTTTTTGACCAACTTCCTGCCGAAACGCCTTATAATAAATATGTATATTACACAGCAAAATGGAAATCTAAATTGGGAAATACATCTGTAAATTTTGCCGATGGGAAACTATATTTAAATAGACCTTCTAAATATAATGCGACTTTTTCACCTTCATTGTCTTCTTCCTGGACTGTCCAAGAAATATGGCAATTGGGAACTCCATTTATACCAAGCGAAGGGAGCCATATGATAACATTTAAAAATCAGAATGTTGGTATTGGTAATAGTAATCCGCAGAATGACCTTGATATATTAGGTGATGTTAATATTACTGGCATATATAAAAGAAATAATGTGGATATCATTCAGCAGACAAATGATAATATAGTGTCTTCTTCTAATATATTAAATGCTAAAATTGATAATTTATCGGCTTCTTTATTATATTATGACACATATGATTTAAAAATATCTAATATATTATTGCCACGAGCTACCTGTAATAATTACGGAGCTATTAAACCTGATAATATAACTATCAAAATAGATAGCAATGGTATTATAAGTGGTAATCAGTCTGTAGATTTATCTGGTTATGCTACTAAAAATGATTTGGATTCTGTTTCGTCAGGACTTACATTTATAGATCCGGTAGAACTTGCGACTACCGTAAATATTTCTTATCCTCCTTCTGGTCTAATACAAATAGATGGTGTATTTACTACGCTAAATAATAGAGTTTTAATTAAAAACCAGAATTTAAAATCACAGAATGGTATTTATACAGCATCATCAACTACTTGGAATAGAAGTGAAGATTTCAATAGTACTGAAAATATTAAAAGTGGCACTTTCGTATTTGTTAAAAACGGTAATGTTAATAGAAACTCGGGTTTTGTATTTAACACTTCTAATTTTACAACATTGGGAACAGATTCTATTAATTTTACTCAATTTTCTAGTGCTGGGCAGATAACAGGAGGAACTGGTATTGTTAAGGATGCTAATAATTTGAATCTCAATATTAAAAATGAAGGGGGTATAGAAATAGATGGTAATAATCAAATATATGTCAATTTGGGTATGGCTAATATAACAAGTGTTTTACCTATTGCCAAAGGTGGTACTGGCTCAACTACATTAGACAATCTAATCAATCTTGCTTCACATACTACGAGCATTTTACCTATAGCTAAGGGTGGTACAGGTGCTAATAGTCTTAATAATTTAATAAATCTATCCACACATACAAATAGTATTTTGCCTGCTTCTAAAGGAGGTAGTGGGAAAGATATATTGACATTAAATCAGCTTATTGTAGGTAATGATACAGGCGCTGTTATTCAAAGCGACGGATTGACATGGACTAATAATACTCTAACTGCTACTAATATTTCAGGTAATGGCGCTGGCATCACTTTTTTAAATGCCAATAATGTATCGAGTGGTATATTAGCGATTGAAAGAGGGGGGATAGGAGCATCATCTCTTAATAATTTAATAAATCTATCTACACATACAAACGGTATATTACCTGTATCTAAAGGTGGTACAGGTTCAGGCTCATTGGTTGCTAATCGCCTAATAATTGGCAATGGCGATAATTCTCTTCTTCAGTCTGAAAATCTAACATGGAATAATATAAACAGTATATTATCAGCTACAAATATATCAGCAAGCACTTTCACAGGCTCTGGAGCAAATATTACTTCTCTAAATGCTTTAAATATATCTACTGGAATTCTAAGTGTATCAAGAGGTGGTACAGGCACAGGAAGTTTTGTCCAAAATCAGCTTATTGTTGGAAATGGTACTAATGCTCCTATACAATCAGCAAGTTTATCTTGGAATAACATTACAAATACTCTATCCGCCACAAATATAGTAGGGTCTGGCGAGAATATTACGGGTTTAAATATTGATAATATATCAGCAGGTATTTTACCTGTTTCTAAGGGCGGAACAGGTACAAATGGCTTAGCTCTAAATCAGCTCTTAGTAGGAAATGCCAATAATACTCCTATACAATCAGCCAATTTAACGTGGAATAATACAACAAATCTTCTTTCAGCTACTAATATTACAGGAAATGGCGCATTAATAACAGCTTTAAATGCCGACAATATAACAACAGGAACATTACCAATCGCAAGAGGTGGTACAGGTTCAAGTACATTGACGGCAGATATAATACAACAAGGTACTGTTAATAGATTTATTGAAAATGATACTATAACAATGCCAGATATACCTCTTGATGTAAATAAAGTATTATATATGGGGGCAAATATAGTGCCTACATTAGATAATATATTTTCACTTGGTACGGCCGATAAAAAATGGAAGGATATATTTGTTAGTGCTAATACAATTACAATAGGAGAAGCCAAGTTATCCGCCAGTCCTACAGGAGCTCTTGAAATGAGTTCAATTAGTTTTGTTGATAAGATAAATCTCATATCTTCAAATGAACTTCATAGTCTATCTGGAATTACTAAAAATGTCCAGAGACAGATAAATGAATTAAATCTTGATAATATAGCTGATGGTGTTATTAACAAATATATTAAAAATAATCAATATAATGGTGAGCTAACTGTAGGTTCAAGATTAAATGTAGGTGCCTATTATTCTACTGAAAACCAGAATGGGGATCTTCATGTATTTGGGGATTTGATATTAGAAGGCAATATAACAACTAATAGCCCTTTTATTACTCAGATACACAGAAATCTATCTAATTATAATACAGGCTACATTGATATTTATAACATAGATGATTCTTCTAATAAACCAAGTGTTAGAATCAGACACAATACGGGATATTCAAATGTCTTAGAATGTTATGCTAAGGATGATAATAATATAAATAATGCTATTTTTATAATAACTTCTAACGGAAATATTGGAATTGCCAATGATATGCCTACTGAAAAATTGGATATTATAGGAAATATTAAATATACTGGAAAAATCAATAATATAACTGCGAGTGAAATGTCGCAATTATCTGGAATAGATTATAATATCAAACAGCGGATATCAGATAATGATGTAAGACAATCTAATTATGTATTAAATATATCTAATATTCTGTGTGTTGATTATTCAAATAGAGATGTTAATATTAGCAATTTTGTAGTAGATGTTAGAGGAGCATTAGATGAAAAAATAATAAATTCAAATAATATCCTATATTTATATGCGAGCAATAATGATATTAGTATTTCAAATTATATATTAAAAAATATTAGCAATTTAAATAATGTTCTTGTTAATAATGATATAAATATCTCTAATTATATCTTAGCAACTTCGAATGAATTATCGCAATCTATTAATTTTAATGATAATTCGCTTTCAAATTATATTAAAATAACTTCTAATGAATTAATAAATTTTGTTAAAAATAACGGTGGAAATCAGATAGATTTTATAATAGAAACTTCTAATGTGCTATTTAAATATTCATTTGATAATAATATATATCAATCAAATTATGTTTTAGAAACTTCTAATATTCTTATAGCATATTCAAGCAATATCAATATAAATCTTTCTAACTATATTTTAGCGACTTCTAATAATTTGATAAGAAATCTGAGCAATATCAATGTTAATCTTTCTAATTATATTCTTGCGACTTCAAATAATCTAATAAGAAATGCAAGCAATATCAATGTTAATCTTTCTAATTATGTTCTCGCAACTTCAAACAATCTAATAATTTATTCTATTAATAGCGAAAGATCTCTATCTAACTATGTCATATCTACTTCTAATACATTAAATACTAATTTAATTAACTTTTCTAGAAATGCTGTTAATATTACTCAAGGCTTGCTAAACTCTGACCGATTACCTGCCGCAACAGCAGATAAACGTGGGGCCATCAAAAAGGGCACTAATCTTGATATATTATCTGACGGAACCTTGAGTGTAATTTTAGATATCTATGAAGGCAATACATTTATAAAAGGTGATTTAATAACATCAAATTTAACTGTATTAGGTTCAAGTACTATCTTAGATACTAATGTGTATATAACAGAGAGATTAGAGATAATTAATGATAGTTTAAATAATGCTATGGATATCAGACAAAAGGCTAATGGATATAACATAATGAATATATCTAATCTAACGAGCGAGGTATTTAATATAGATTATAGTGGCAGGATTACATTTAGTGATTCAATAAACAATATAAGCGTATCAGAGTTTGCTAAAATTGCTAATATAACTGCGAATGATGGAAATGTAAGCAATTATGTAAATGCTGTAGATACAAGGCTATCTGTTTTAATTGCTGATAATGATGTTGATACAAGCAACTATGTCAAAGAGACGAGCAATATATTAGCAGTAGATTACAATAGGCTTAATGGAAATGTCAGCAATTATGTTAATGCTGTAGATACTAGACTATCGGCTTTAATTGCTTATAATGATGTTGATACAAGCAACTATGTCAAAGAGACTAGCAATATATTAGCAGTAGATTACAATAGGCTCAATGGGAATGTTAGCAATTATGTAAATGCTGTAAATACCCGATTATCTGATTTAATAGCCTTTAATGATGTTGATACAAGCAACTATGTCAAAGAGACAAGTAATGTATTAGCAGTAGATTACAATAGGCTCAATGGGAATGTCAGCAATTATGTAAATGCTGTAGATACAAGGCTATCGGCTTGAATTGCTGATAATGATGTTGATACAAGCAACT
>JACCDO012010940.1_pt1 | contig 11891 bp, 7 predicted proteins | sample 7446101 | NCBI WGS metagenome assembly JACCDO01 (sample SAMN15323440, study PRJNA562643) | freshwater metagenome | isolation source: river surface water | place: USA:Blue River Watershed | collected 2017-08-16 | reverse complement strand
TTGACAAAGTTAAAAACGATTGATTTTTCAGATAATAGTAGGTTGAGTGGGCAATTGTGGTCACTTAGTAACTTGACAATTTTGAGTACAATAAATCTTGCTACTACATCCATTGATGGTGATTTAGAGCCGCTTAGTCATTTGACGATGTTGAAGTCTATTAATCTCGGTCGTACATCCATTGATGGTGATTTGAAGCCACTTAGTCATTTCACAGTTTTGAATACTGTAGATCTCAAGCAAACACTCATCACTGGTGACATGCAGCCGCTTAGTAATTTGACGATGCTGAAGTCTATTAATCTCGGTAATACATCCATTGGTGGTGACTTGCAACCGCTTAGTAATTTAACAAAGTTGGATAGTATAGACCTAAAGTTTACATCCATTAGCGGGGATTTTGTTCCACTCAGTAAATTAATAATGCTAAGTTCTATTAATCTTCAGAATACAGCAATTAGTGGTGACTTGAAACCTCTTAGTAATTTGACGATATTAAAGTCTATCAATCTCGGTAATACATCAATTGGTGGTGACTTGCAGCCATTTAGTAAGTTGATAATGTTGACCGATATTAAAATGTCTAGTACATCCATTACTGGAAATTTGATGCCGCTTAGTGATTTAATGTTACTAAGTGATTTGGATGTCGGCGACACTGGTGTAACTGGTGATTTGTGGCCACTCAGTAACTTGATAAAGTTAAGTACTTTTTTCCTTTATCAGACATTTGTTACTGGTGATTTATGGCCGTTGAGTCATTTGACTAATCTGACTATTTTTTCCGTCTCTACCTCCGCTATCAGTGGCGATTTATGGCCGTTGAGTAATTTGAAATTGTTAAATAGTATTCATCTTGACAGTAGTGCTATTAATGGCGACTTATGGCCGTTGAGTAATTTGACAAGACTTAACACCCTATATCTTCAGAATACAGCTATAGGTGGAGACCTGCTTCCGCTAAGCACGTTGATACACCTAAACAATATTGAGATGCATAACACGTCTATAAGTGGCAATCTATCGCATCTGACGTCATTGAAAAGCCTGCAATACTGCCTGCTCAATGACAACGCATTAACTGGCTCCATACCATCATTGAGTGATACGTCCCTCGTATACTTCAATGTTGAAAACAATTATTTGACGGGGGCGATAGATGTGGATATTTTTCCAGACTCGTTACAAGTCATTGATGTAGCAAACAACATGCTCAGCGGTGCGATACCGAATTCATTGTTTTCGTTACCTAAACTGCAAATATTTGACGCATCAATCAATTGCATGACATTACACTTCACTCAGGAGGTGTGCAACTCTTCGAGTCTGCAATACCTCATCTTGGACGGTCTAAACAGCGCCAAGTCGTGTAGAACTAAGTTTCCTGTACTAATTTATGACACTATATATATGACCGATAAGAATGCAATAGTCAATGTTCCATCTTGCATTTACAGCTTGGGTCAGCTCCGATACTTGCACATGTCTGGCAATGGTATCACAGGCGTGCTTCCCGAGGATGCGATTCTAAGTCCAACGTTTACCGAACTGGTGCTTGCGAACAACAATCTCAGGTCCAAGATTCCGTCATCATTCCAGAATCACGACTGGAACGTGCTTGATCTGATCTTCAACAAGCTCACAGGAAGTCTCTCGGACAGCCTAAACGTCAGCGACATAGTTCGCTTAAAGATTAATAGATTGAGTGGTGATATACCCAAATCGCTGTATGCTACATCGGATGTGAACATTCTAACGGGCAATATGTTTGCTTGTACGCTCGACCAGCTGTCGAGGCTGCACGATGATGTGGGTTTTAGTTACATCTGCGGATCGTCATCGTTTGTAAACGCTAGCATTTCCTGGGTCTCTGTATTAGTAGTAGTACTCGTCCTGTTGTTGCTGATTCGATTAGATCGTGGAAACAGAAGCTGCATGTCAAGTGCATGCTGCAGGTATGTGTATTCATTAGTCAACATGATTCAAGTTAAGATGGAGCAAATGGCCAGCACGATGAATGTGGTTCAGAAAGCTATCGGTCCCGCTGGCAGTGATACGATCTGCAATGTGTCCGTGTCGAATATTGTGCGATTCACAGATTCTATGGAGTATATTAGACATGCATTTAAGGTATCAGCAGCCGCGGTTGTATGCGTGTATCTGTCTCTATACATATTACTATCGTACTTGTACGGTACCTACAATCACCAATATGCGTGGAGAGCAAGTGCAGGGTTTCTATCAGGGCTGAATGCAGGTACAATCCTATTTGTACTATATGTAGTGCCACTTCTAGTGCTTTGTTACTACAATCGACATATTATCGAGGAGATGCTAGTTGTGCATCGGAACGGCAGCAAGACCGCGTCAACTCGACTTGTCATAGCGTATTCTTGTGTATTTGTGGTGAATCTGATAGTTACGGTGACAATCAACGGCTGCTATGTGTTCATATTTATCAACTACAATGAAGTTATTGTGACATGCACGGAGATATTTGTCAGTATTTATAAACTGGTTTGGACGAACTACATCTTGGTGCTGGCATTGCAAGTATTAGATAAGGAGTATATTAAGTCCGACACCGGGTCGTACAAGCATTTTCAATTGCTATCAGTCATGGCTATCATGAATAACCTTGTGATACCCTGTTTGGCATCCGCACTAGTAGACCCCAACTGCTTCTACAACGTTATTGTGAGTCCTGGTTACGTTACATCAACCTTTACAACATCATCAACGTTTTCAATAAACTCTATTGACGGTGTACCCATCCACAATACAATCACTACAACATCTGCAACTCAGTATACGCAATCATTCACATATAGTTACCAGTGCTCATCGGCTATACTGACATCGTATACAACAGTATTTATGTATTCTGCGTTGTTCTCTGCGCTGTTTCCGCCTTTTATAGACTACTTAAAAACGAAAAAGTGTACGCGAGCGATTTGCGCAGCTAAATTAATCACTTTGGACTTCGGTAAAACATTTATATCGCGGTTTGTATTATCCCTGACCAGTAGCGCCATAATATTTGTCACCTTCGGGGTGTTGGCACCCATTCTTGCCTTCGTGATGTGTTTATCGATTTCGGTCCAAACGTTGTATATGGAATATCGAGTAGGTATATACGTCCAGAGCCTACTGCGCGCAGAGAGTGATAATGCATCGAACAGGATTACGGTAACGGCAGAGGACAGTCAGCAGCACTTAGTCAGACTCCAGACGCTAGATAATGACTTTAAAATTTTGAAAAGTCTAGAGAAGACGTTATATTACGTCATTTGGCGAGCGCTGCTACTTATTGGTCCGTTCTATGGTTTCTTTATATTTGACATTGTGGGAGACGATGTTGGGTATCGCAAAGCGCTGTGGGCTCCCATCAGTTTTATACTTATTTGCGTTCTAGTCTATATCATTCCTTACTGCCTGCGATGGTATGTTGTTTCAACATACGTTGATGCTCAAGTAAAATCATACATTACCGACGAAATTGAGTTAACACCTACACAATCATCAACAGATACGACGATAAATGCCATGCATACGAACCCTATTAACTCCGAGTTTCAGTGATGCTGTATGAATAGCGCAACCATGTTGTATATAATAAATGTAATAATTGTAACAATAATGAAGAAAGTAATGAATCCAAAATAACTTTTACACTATCTTATAGTAGTTGAGAGTACGGTATTTCGCACCAACAATTTTGTATTTTGGGTTCGGATTTTCGGTTCACAGTGAATTTAAGTTCAAACTACACCATTTCAAGAAATGTTCAACTTTATTATAGTAAAATTTATACCGTACGGTATCACTACCGGTACCCCGAAATTTAGGACCGGTTTTGGGATCCGGTTTGTATGGATTCGTTCCTTTTTTTAGGTAAGGTGTAGTGAGTGCCAAGTAGTGAGTAAAGTAAAGTACTTCTAGAGGAAGCAATGCAGCGCTGTAAAAGTTACTCTTTTGATCACTATTATTTGTTTTATTCTCTGCAACTTCACACGCATTAAGGCGTTTTGCGGCAACTTTTGCCCCTGATTGTAAGTCTGCAATGAAAATGTAGGTTTGGCTGACATAACTGCTTCAATAGAGTCGGGCTACAGATGAAGTGTCGTTCTCTATCTAATGTTCTATTAATCATAAGTACATATGCACATAAATATATTATCTAGTATTTCACAACTTGGTAGCCTCCCAACAGCAGTACCACGAACCCGCTAATACTTTTCCAATTACTCATTATAAAATTTATACATGTGAGAATAGCAGGTGCAGCGATGCTGTATATACCACTGAATAACGGAATGAGTAAAGGCATGCAATAGCCTATCACTAGCAGATAGCACATGAACACGAATAGCTGTCGATACTTATCTAGTGCGTACCCATAATGATGATATCCTCCCTTATTATTTGTATAGAATTCATATCCGTTATAAGAGGAAGAAAATATCCACGGATTATCGCGGTAGTTACTCCAAATATAAGCGAAATCGTATTGATTGTATGTTGCCAATAACACCATATGTTGCACAAAATATGTGATGGTAAACATCTCAATCATGCTTGCGCCAAAGTACAATTGCATCAATAATGCGACTACTCCGTTGAGGTAAGGCGAGCTAATTATATTCATCAATAGGTTAGATTGTGATGTAGTTGGTCTTCTCGCTGGTCCTGTAATTCCAAAGATAAATTTTAAGAAATCCAAATCAAATATCTTGTATAAATTGTAATTTCGTTTGACTGATCGTCGGTTGTAACCACTCAATTGCTCATTCACATTCGTCAAATGCTCCATGTCGAAGTTGTAATCATCAACGATGCACTGTTCAAAGTACTGTGTATATATACAATTAGTTCCTTCGTTCCATTTCAATCTCTCTAGTTCTACTACGTCATTATTGTGGTCTTGATATGTGAACATGAACGCACCAAAGAATACTCTCATAATCCGTGTTAATGCGACTGTTTGTAGTACTACAAGTAGATAACTTAGGGGTACTTGCAGTTGAAGAAGTGTCCATATTATCATTCTTGCAACCATTCCTGAAGTGTAGGTGATAGCATTTCCAATTACACCCAACAACCATAGAGTAGGGTAACTGCAAAGAGTATACAATCCTTTACCGACGTAGAATGCGGATAGTATAGCTAATCTCGCTGTATTACATGCAACATGGCAGAAAATTGAACCAACATATGCCACAATATGAGCAAACCATGAGGTAATTGATATAATCGGCATGATTATCAACGTGAGGATGAAATTGCTGCTCGGTAACACAAAACGCAGGACGAGGATAAGAGCCAGAGCCATACCGATGTCTAACGCCTTGCGGTCTCTATCGTAATAATCATATCCGCGTCTGTTTGATGAACTGTATAATATAGTGCCAAGAAAAATTAGTACTGTATCACAGAGGAAAGTACGAATAATCGGTAGCACGACACGGTAAAACGACGCATGTATGATGCTATAGACTAAACCAGGTATTGTTTGAAATGGATATGCAAGCCCTTGTACCAATGTAGTAATTAGCCCTACCAAATATAACCTTATAGATGCACTCGATGCAAGAAGTAGAGTTGTTGATAATATTGCTACTCCATATCTCATTAGAAAGCAAGTTAATGGACTATGAGAATAGCTATATAACATACCGCAGCACCAATGAAACTCGGTAGAACATTTCCGACAGGTCATGTGATCACAACCACCATTCTTCTCAATTACAAATGTACAAGAAGGACATCGCCTTGTGTTTTTAATTGCTCTAGTCAGCATAATGCGTTCTTTAATATTATCCCATAGTGTAATACACCATAGTTTTGCCTTGAAGACTATTGAATTATCTCTTCTTTGTTGGTTAAATTCTTGTTTATCTCTCATATATTCATTGTATGTAGTTTCATCTACTAATTCTTTTATAAATCGATTACAAAACAATTTATCGCATCCAGGAGTAGGGCATTTAATACCTATTCTCTTTTCATTGATATGATTTTTCGCGTAAATAGCGATGCATCGCATACAATATTGATTCCTATTATGTTTACATTGCGGATAATATTTTGCTTTCTTTGTGTTATCTTCATCATTAGAATGGTGCTGGTTTTGTTGACCAAAAATAATCATCACCAGTACGTGCAGAAAACAATGTTGGTAATTAAGTAAGTAAAATTATATAAATAAGTTTGTTACTAAGTGAAATACCTGCATATATAACAAATTGCATCATAATCGATAGCATAATTATCTTCATCTTCGGTTCCTTCCTCATTATCTTCTTCATCATCAACAATCGCTGGATCGCCAGCAAACATGTATGTATAAAATGAAGACAGTACATTCATTTCTATTAATAGTAACGATGACAGTGGTCAGATTATTTGAACTTGTTATCTTTGGGGGTTTTTTTCTAAATGTTTGGTAGAATTTACCGTAGAAAATTCTATGGGTCCGGACTCATTTCTGTGGTGCCGCAACGGGAACAGATTCAATTGTTTCACTATTATTAGAGGTCTCTGCACCCTTAGAGCCCTTTCTAGAGAAGCACTATCACCACTATCCACCTCTAACCAATCTCTTTCTTCTAAACATGGTGTGGTATGGATTTGGAACTTTCAGGACCTTTTGATCGAGAGAAGGAAAAGGATTTGAGAAGTGCCTTTGTGAGAGTGTGCAAGTGCTTGTATGAGAATATACATTGAATAATGATGAAGATTTACAGCTTTCTTGGGTTACCAGGCAGTGGTAAAGGTACATTTGCTAAATTAATGTCGCATAAATTGAAGCTTAAGCATATATCTATTGGAGATCTCATGCGAGAAGAGGTATCTACTCAATAGCTTATCCTTGTCATCACTCTCTCATCCACTTGAAGGTAAAACAAGAATCACATATAGGCAAGTCTATAAAGCATTCCATGGAAAATGGTTTACTTGTGCATGACAATATTGTTCATGAAGTATGCGTTGCAGCGATGAAAGCTGTTGATAAAGGTGTATGGAGTGGAATTATATTAGATGGCTACCCCAGAACTACTGTGCAAGCAAAATTATTAGATGAACATATTAAAAATGAAGGGGTGAAGTCGTTTCAATTGCCTATTGCAGTGAATATTATATTAGAGAAATGGGTTGCAGTGGATAAATTGTTAGGTAATACTTACTTCATTACTTCCTTATTTCATTACTTATGTTATTACTTATATTAGGTCGTGTACATTGTGACAAATGCAATACAGGTTATAATACCTGTAGTATACTTACTAATGGTTATCATATGCCAGCTATCTTGCCAACTTCCAAGAGTTGTATTGAAATGAAATTAAATAACTCTCTTACAGCCTGTTCGCAGTCATTTGTACGTAGAAATGATGATACAAAAGAAACTATAAGCAAAAGATTAGATGAATATTATGATAAAACTGAACCTGTTCTAACATATTATCGTCACTGTGATCCTGCAAGAGATAGTCGATTGAAAGAGTTTCAAGTGAAGAAGGGAGTGGATGACTTGGATGCGTTAATTGCGTGCATGTTGAGATAATATGATACTACTCAATGCTACGCTACTAGCAACAAGCACCTGAGAAGTAAGATGCATCAGTCGACAAGGCAAGGAATCAGTCGACAAGGCAAGGAACACGGTGTTTTAAATGTATGATTTTGTTACAAGATATGTACATAGTGCAGGCTACCACACCCAGCAGATACTACTATAGACTTTTTTCAATTGTTTTTCTTAATTAACTCTTGTTTCAGTAGGGATAATCGAAGCAACAGGATAAAAAATGTCAATGAAATCATGGTTAAAAGCAGCTTCTTTTGGGATGTTTGGGTTACGTCTATAATTTTTGTTGATACTAAAAACCTATTTGTATGAGCAAGTAAGTGAGTGAGTAAGTGTATTGAGTGAGAAAGAAAGTAAGTGAGTGAGTGAATTTACCCGTAAAAAACAAAAACGATTATTACTGACGAGGGAATAAGTGTCAATATCTTCGTAAGTATAATGTCATTGAGACTATTATCGGCTTGATTAGCATCTGCGTCATTCGCTGTATCGTCATCATTACTAGGTGTTGCAATGGTTTCTTTTGAGCCCCCCGATTTGTTATCTATAGCACCAGCAGCAGTAGATGTTGCTCCTGCATTGACACTATTACCATTATTGTTATTGTTGTTATTAGTAGTATTATTCCTGTAAGTAAGTGATTCAGTAAGTGACTATGTAAATAAGTTAGTAAGTGAGAGAGTGAGAGACCTTATTGGTGATGATGGTGACAATGGAGTAGTAGAAACGCTCACTGCTTTCTGTTTATTTGGTGTGACAATTGCCCCAGTATATGCAACAGCTAGGTCACCTAAATGATGTTCAAATTCTAAAAATACACTGACTTCTTTACAAACATATTGTCTAATTGAGTGAGTAAGTAAGTAAGTAGGTAAGTAAGTAAGTGAGTGAGTGAGTAATTAAGTGTACATACCCAGGAATTGTTAATAACTTTAATAACTCGTCAAATCCTGCTCTTCGTCTATCTTTTGTGGCTTGTGTTCGAGTACTGAACATGGAAATATTAGGAAACTTGTAATTGTGCTTCGCCAATACATCTCTCATTAAACTATTGTTTTCTTCAATATTTTTATATAAATTTTGAAATTCTGTAAACCTTTATAAGTGAAAAAGTGAGCTAGAGAGTAAGTGAGTAAGTGAGTGAGTGAGTGAGTACCTTTTACGCAAAAAGTAAACAGCTTTGGTCTTTTGGTCAGTAGTTGCTTCAACTTTTACTCTATAAACCGTAAAAGTTTTAGTAGACGATGGTGATAACGAAGCACTTTGATCACTGGAATCCTCGATCTGTTCCTCGTATCCTATAAAACAATAAGCGAGTGAGTGATTAAGTAACTGAGTAAGTAAGTGGGTAAGTGAGTATGTAAGTGATAAAGATAGTTTAGTATGTAATTGAGTCTAGTAGTAATAAATCAATAAAGTAACAAATAGTTAGAGTGAGTGGGTGAGTCAGTAAGCTGGTAACCTTCCACCTTGACCGACAACGATGGGATGGCGTTCATGTTGTTGATTTGATTATCCGGATTTGATCTATCTTCTTTCCGGGATTTTAGGGTTTTCAACCGGCCTCACTACATCCGGCTTGTCTCTATTACTAATACCCCAAGAAATACTTGCAACTAACAAGCTTTGTGTGTCTTGTCGCAAGCTACAACTCATCCTGTCCATCTGTGTCCCATCTGCAGGAATAAGTATAGAAAACAAGAAGATTTTAAATAAGTAATTAGAGAAACATCAGTCGTTACTACTCTATAGCTACTCTAGTATTTTTATATTTGATTTCCATCAGCTTCACTCGCTGCATTTGATTCAGCAGCTGCTTTCTTGATTGAATTCGTTAAATTCTTCATTTTATTAACTGTCATGAGTGAGTACATGAGTACATGAGTAAGAAAGTAAGAGGGAGTGTGTTATCTAACCTGCCATAATAGCTTTTGCCGCTCCTTTGAACTTGCGTTGCGCGTTGTATTTCTTCAATTCGGCTAAATTTGAATCTAAATTACGTTTAGCAAGTGATGATATTAAATCAGGACTTAGCCATGGATGAGCAAGTGCCTAGTTGAATTGAGTAAGTAAGTAAGAAGTGGATGGTGTGAGTGAGTAATAAGATACCTCATTAGCACTGAGCCTCTTGCTTGCATCCAACGTAAGTAATCCGCGAATGAAATCTTTTGCTTCATTCGATATATTACCCCAATAATTCTTATGAAATTCGTATTGACCTGTGAGTATATATACAAGTAAGTGAGTGAGTGAGTACTAATAGGAACAGTATATAAGTAAGTAAGTAACCTTTTTTTATTATGGCGAATAATTTGGATTGATTATCGTTGTAGAATGGGGGGTATCCACCTAACAATATATATGTGATAACACCGATAGACCACATGTCAACTGGCTTTCCGTATGGTTTCTTTTCTAAAATTTCTGGGGCAATATAGTTCGGTGTGCCTAAGTAAATAAGTTAAGTAAGTAAGTAAGTAAGTTAGCAGGTGAGTGAGTGAGTAGAGTACCGCATTGAGTCTGTAGTCCGCTATCTTTGGTTTGTATTGCAAATCCAAAGTCTGCAATTTTTATATCAAAGTCATCAGTTTTGGTTTTTAATAATAAATTTTCTGGCTTTAAATCCCTATTAAGTAGTAAATGAGTGAGTAAGTGAGTAAGTAAGTGAGTGAGTGAGTGCGTGAGTGCGTTACCTATGTACAACATTGCGATCATGACAATATTTAATCGCAGAAATTACTAAAAACACTGTATCACGGGCCTCTTTTTCATTGTATGAAACCTTCTTGACTATTCGATCAAACAGTTCACCACCTAGATGAAGAGTGAATGAGTGAATGGTTTAGTAACGTTGTGAAATTAAGTATGCATTACCTTCTAGATATTCTAAAACAACATAGAACTTATCTGGTTCCTCAAAAAAGTCGTAACATTGAACAATATTTGAATGCTTCATTGCTTTAAGAATTTCTACTTCTTGGCGTAAACCTATAAATGATTAGATTAATCAATGAACCAGTGCATGAGTAAGGAAATTGTTATAATTCATTTACCTTTCTCGTCTTCTTTGTCTAAATTTTTTCTAGTTACAATTTTTACTGCCACTTTATGATTACCTACTTTTGATGAAGCACTCTAGTAAATTAAAGAGAAAGAAGTTAGAAAATGATATTAGTAAGTATAAGATAGATTATGTATACCTTTACTACCGAATAAGCACCAGATCCTAAGTCATCACCAAGAGTATATCGTGATTTAAAATTATTAGGTAAATCCTTCATTAATTCAGTTAATGAAATCTTTAAAAGAAAAATTAATAAGTATGTGAGTGAGTGAGTGAGTGATGTTATTGAGTGAATAAGAGTGAATGAATGAAAGTGAAAGAAGAAAATGTGGGAGGGAATAAGCACTTACATCGCCAGGTTTTTTAGAATTGCCACCAACAGGATTCTTATTCACTGGTGCTGCATCATCTGCCGCACTATTACTTGAGACACAACCCATTATTACTTATCCACGAGTACTAATATAGGATATTGTCTGTGGAACTATTAAAACTTGAACAAGTTCTTAGATATTGGACTCGAGGGCCGGATTTTTTCAACTAACCCTATCTTGGTTCCGAGTACACACGGGGAAGGTTTAATAAAAGAGTTACTTTGAGAGGAAATAAGTTACAGTCGTATGATTAATGACTTGTAGTTTAAGTAACAATTTTATATTTCGTCGTTTATACTTACACACTATTGTACTTCTCACTATAGTTATGGCTGTGATTCTGGAAGGTTACACCAAATAACATTAGAATCAACGCATAAAACACGCGGGTGGAAGGCGGACAAAAGGTGATGGAAACTACATTTAAATTACATATTAAAACTTATAATCAGAAAAAAATATATACATATATTTTAAAACTTTTATGACTACAAATAACTACAACGCTTTACACTTGTGCATTCATTCATTAATGAAAGAAGAGTTCATAGGATTCGTCGTTACCTCCTTTGTATGCTTCTTTCCCGAAACACTTACCATTTCAGAGTTGCCTTGACCATCTATATGCTGGACCCTAAAGCTATTATCAAGCTTGCTTAAAGCTGTCCGTTTGGACACAACGGCATAGTATTGCAAGAACGAAGGAATTGCATACATACTAAGACATAGCACAACCAATGTAATAGGAGCCCAGATCGCTTCTTCGAAGCCTTTGTCATCACCAATAATGTCAAATACAAAGAAGCCATAGAATGGACCCAGGAACAATAGCAGTTGCCATGTTGACCGTGCAAACGTCTGA
>JACCDO010784031.1_pt1 | contig 11891 bp, 9 predicted proteins | sample 7446101 | NCBI WGS metagenome assembly JACCDO01 (sample SAMN15323440, study PRJNA562643) | freshwater metagenome | isolation source: river surface water | place: USA:Blue River Watershed | collected 2017-08-16 | reverse complement strand
TCACCTTCGTCATCTACGACGAGAGCTCGCTCGAGCGTTCTGCGTCGGGTGTTCAGACTTGCACGCTCATTCTTGTCATCGGTTGTTTGTAATTTCGCGACGATTTCCGCGATCTCATCTTGGATCTCCGCGGCAGACATCCGTTTGACATTCGGACGATTCTTGCGGGAGGTCTCTTTCGGTGGCATTTTTTTTTGTTGTGTTTTTTAAAATTCACGGACATACATTCTTTTTTTTTGATTTATTCAGGATGCTCGACTGCGACTGAAAATTAGACATAATGATAAAACATGTTTCTACTTTGTCAACACGGAGAAGGAAACCGCACGTACGAAGCCGAGCTTGCCGCACTTTTTCAACAAACGATCCATGCGGCGCTCGACCGGAAAACAACGACGACTGCATGCCCGACATGCGCGCATGAAGGTTGTGCAGTTGCACCATTCGGTTCGACTGCGTATTGTGCCGATCACTACCCGTGCGCATTCAAAAAAGTAAACAAGTCGACCGAGAAGGCGTGTAAAAACTTTGGCGTGTTCGGAACTTGTTACTGCGACGAACATTACCCGGACGTCCGCAAGGAACTCATCCGAGCGTTTTTTAAACGCGAGCAAATGTTCATCCCATCCACAACCGAGCTGCACGGTGATTTCGACCATCTCACGGATCGTTCGTGGGACACATTCAACCAAGTGCTTACGCGTGAAGACGGATCATCCGCACTCAACACGCTTAGTCTAATCGTGTGGCTCGAGCATCCGGCTGAGCGATTGGACCTGACAGAAATCACGCGCGCATTCAAACAAGCCGGTGACTATCTCGGCGCGGACGACGCGGCTTCGTTCGTGAATGTCATCGAGTTCGTTGCTGTCTTTCAGAGTGAAGACTCTGCAGACCTCTTCAACGCGTCCGTGAAACTCTGGAGCAACAACCAGATTCAAGTCAGCGGGTGTAAAAGCGTCACGTCCGCACTGAAAGTGACATCCGCCGTCCTTCGCACGCTCATTCGAGCCCGTTTGGTCGACGCGGCTACAAAGATCACGACCGTAAAACCTGTGTTTGCAAATGCCAGTTTCGGGTTTTTTGACCGGGGCGTCACCATCGGACGCATGCAGACCCGCGCGTTCCTCGAAGAGGTCGAACGCGAACTTGCCGGAACGGGCAATCGTGTCGAGCTGGGTGCGCAGCGCGACCTGTTCGTGCAGTTTCAGTTCACCCGTGGCACAAGCAAGACCACTGTCAAAATTTATCCAAAAGGAAACGTGATTATCACGTTCAACAACTTTGACGGTCTCTTGCTGCAACAAGGCCTCCAAGCGATCAGCAAGTGCGCAGAGAGGTGCCGTGTGTTCACCGACGCTCGCCTCTCGATCCGTATCGACCCGCCGGAGGCATTTAGAAGCGCTTCGCCCCAAAACACGTTTTTGTTCAGTCCCATGATCAAGCGTCGCAAAATTTAATTTATGTTTGCACATCAATAAATATCAACTAAAAAATGGCTCAGGCGTGTCATGGATATAGAGGCATTGCGTATCGAGGATTATTACGCCCCCCCGTCTGGACAACGAACCCCGATGGGTCACGTACCGCCACAAGAGAACAGTACAATTATACAACTACATTACGCCCAGCCGAGGGCGGTCGGTGCCCACAGTCTCACCCTGACCTAATCCCAGGAACAGCTGGATGCTGCGCGGAGAGTCCTGCAAGCCTGGGGGGAAGACCGACATACGAACGGATCCCCGACCGTGGACAGGGCAGTGTAAAACGCGGCGGCGCGGTTTTGGATGGAGGCGGTAAACGCGGACGCGACGACGACGGCAACATGTCCGACTTTGGCAAAAACAAGAAGACCCGCTCGTTCCAAACGTTTCGCAAGGCATACAAAAAGAATCATCCCGGCGTTTCGGACCACACGATCCTTGTCAAGTATCTCGCGGGTCTCGTTCGGCTTCGCAACATTTAAAACGAAATACCCTGATGGCATTTCTTAAACTTCTTGCCGGACCCGCACGGACAAATTTCGTTCGCACCAATCTTTCCCGAACGAGTCGGTACGGTTGCACTCAAACCGAGCTCAGCTACGACATCACGAAACACATCAACGCATTTCTTGTTGACTAACAGCCAGTACCCGTCTGAGTTTTGAAACATCTTTGTAAAGAAAAAATCACGATGACTCTGATCAATAAGTGCTGTCTCGTGGACCGGATACAAAGGTTCGCGCGTGTTCGAAAGTTTGTACTCCAACATTTTGGGCGTAAACAGAGTCGGGTCAAGAATGTCTCCGTTCGGAAGCTCGAAATAAAAATGACGCACCGAAAAAGGCTGTGAAGATTGCACGTTTAAAAAACCCGGGACGTACGTAATCCCCTCGCCGTCCCCGAAAATCTGTTTGAAGATGTGCATGTTCATGAGGCCGTTGCCATAGACGTGGTGTTTTTGCGCATTTAACAAAACACTCCGTGCGAGAACGTGCGGGTCGATTGACATTATTCTTTTTTTACATTTTACACCCAATATTCGTTCATACAACCTCCATACGCAATTTTACTTTGTCGTCGGGTGTCCGCCCATTCTCGCATATGCCTGTTCGTGCGGCTTGGTCGGGTCGTACGTGCTAAATGTGCCGTCCATGTTTCTCATGTACGCCTTTGTTTTACGAAAGTTTGACGGACGGTAACGCACGTACTCACCATCTACTTTTTTGTAATACGAGTCCATGGTTGATTTTACAGATACACACGAGGAAAAGTCATAAACGGGACGGACGCATAGTCGGACGAAAGCACCCCGCCAAACATGCGCGCTGGGACAGCGATAGTGTGGTTGACAAAAGGGACCGGCTGTGCGACTTGACTGGCAGCGTACGAAGCAAGTACCAGAGGGTCGATCGGGGTCATCTGGATCCCAAACGGACCTGTCATCAAACCCGGAGTCGCATCGACCGCCGCTGTCGACTTGTTTCGGCGTCCACCACCACGTCGCCGTTGAGATTTGGGTTTCTCCGGATGTTTCTCCGGATTCTCCGTCGCAAACTCCGCCGAAGCTCCCTCGGGTCCGGCATCAACGACTGCCGGAGCATATCGAGAGCTCGACGGATCGCATCCGTCCACGTCAAGTTCGGGTTCTCGCTCGGGTTCTCGCTCGGGTTCCCGCTCGGGTTCTCGCTCGGGTTCTCGCTCGGGTTCTCGCTCGGGTTCTCGCTCGGGTTCCCGCTCGGGTTCCCGATCGGGTTCGGCCAGATCGCACTGCTTCGTAACACGAGCATCTGACCCGTTTCGAAGTGGAGCGTTACGTATATTTCTGCTGCTGCTGCTTCTTCTTCCATCTGCTGCTGATGTCGAGGGTGCTGTAAACGACGTGTTTGTAAACGTCGGCGTCTTGTTAGTCTTCGAAGTCTGCGCACGTCTCGTACGGTGGTTGTGTGTGGCATGGATGAGCAACGTACCTTTATTATTAGCGCTCGACTTTTTCTTTGACCGGACTTGTTCCCACCCACCGTTGTCGTCCAGGAGGTCCACCGAATTTGTGGTGGTGGGAACGGAAGTAGCGGACGGGGGGGCCACGGCACGGGCGGGGGGCTCGGGAGAAGAAAGAGGTTCTGCCTTTTTCTTCTGCGACATTTTTTTTTGTTTCAGTACGCTTTTCTTCCCACCCGTCTGCACGCATTCGACATCCAGAATGTCCTGCAGCACCCGTTCGCGTTCGTATGCTTTGAACCTCTCGAACAGCGCTCGGATGTGCGCGTCCACCACCAAAGTGCGAACAAACAATTGTACGTGCGTGTCTGTTCCGCAAACGTGCTCCTGCAGCACAATAAAGTAGTCGTGCAGGAAGCACGCAAGGCCTGTCACTTTCAGGGTCGAGAACACTAGATCCGACAGTGCTCGCAGCGCAGACGCACGGAGTCCCATGCGCTTCTTCATCGCGCCAAGCGGGTCCGTCTGTAAAATTGCATCAACCTGAGGCGAGATCATCAGAGCGTCTTTGGTGAATTGCGCGCCGGTACTGCTCTTCTGAAACTTTGCAAGGATCGCGTCAATGTCCGCACGAAACGTGGGCGTCCAGCAGAACCCGGTCGGAACCAGCTGATGGATCGCGCGGTCTTTCGTGCGTGTCCAGCAATCCAAATGGCCCTCTTGGATTTTCGAACACCGAAGTTCTAACATCCCCAGCTCCTGCGTCACGCTTGGATACCGGCCTTCCGTAAATTCGGCCTTGGTGTTGCGCACGCTTAACGGTCCAAGAGACAACTCGAGCTGCGCGAGCAAGACCATCTTGATCGACATGTCCTTGTACGGAAGTGCAAAGTCCATCTGGTCAACATACTTGAACTTGGATGTCATCTCCCGAGCGTATTCGTGCTCAAGCACAACGACCTGGTCGCACGCCAACTGGTAAAAGGTCCGAAAGGACTCCAAACGCTGAATGTTGAGAATGTGCACAGACAAGAGAGCACCCTTGTACTTCTCATCTGAAACGTCTTCCTTGTACCTTTGGAGATACGCTGGCATGTTCACCCCCACCAGGCTCGGAATGTCCATGCGCAAAAAACGCTCCCGCACTTTGTGGCACGCCTCAAATAACGACGCACACAAGACCTCGAACAGCGCAACGAACGCGTACACGAGCTTGTGAACGTCTTTAAAGGGACGCACAAACTCAAACTTGTACACGGACGTGACAAACTCGGCCGTGCAGTCCGCCAACATGCCGAGGATCTGGTTCTGTTCGTCGACGATGCTTTCCAACGCGTTCACGTCCCTGCCGTCCGCGCGCAAACTGTTCGTGCGGTCAAGTAGCACTTTCATGTTCCTCAAGAACATGTCGAGCGTGTAGCGCGGACCCACCGGAATAAACGAAGGCGTCATCACGATACGCTCGTACACTTGCGCTAAGAAACCGCGCTCTTGCGTAGCCGAACGATGGTCGTGCGTGACCTCCGACACCGCTTTGAGCGGGTCATCTCCAAGCACCGACGTCGCAACACCTTCCTCGACCAAACTCGACAGAGAATTGTGGACCCGCCGAAAGCAATACTCACAGTCGATACGCGCACACTCCGCAAATAAATCGTCCACACGACACAACTCCTTTTGACCCCGGATCGTGACAAGAAACTCTTGAAACAGCAATATGTCACGTTCGTCCTTCAGCGTGTCTCGTACGGTGTCTAATACGCGAATCGGATGTGTTCCACAATGTATCATTCTTTTTATAGTAGGTGTGTTAGATTAATGTTTGGACAGGCTCCAAAATTTATATACAAACAAACACACAGACGTATCCCCGTAACTTTTTTACACCGACGACACCTTCGCCACACCACGGCGCTTACGCACGGGACCCGTGAGGATGTCTTCCACCTCCATAACTTCCTTCGCAGACACAGGTTCGCCACTCGCAAAGGAACGAATCACGTCCATGTTCAGCGGGGCAGCCGGAGCGGGAGCCGCGGGCTCCATTACAAACTCACGGGCGACGTACGGGCGCCCCTGGATCTTACACTCGAGCTCATCCAGCTCCATCAGCCACGTTGTCTCAATCGGGGTCGCACGGACACGTGCAATGTTCGTCTCAAGCTCCAAGACTTCCGCACGCAGCGCCTCGACCTTCGTACGGGTCAAACTCCTCAGCTTCATGTCTAGGAGGTAGTCATACCCAGAAGAACTCTTGAGTCCGAGTTCGTGCGCGAGCGGGAGACCTAGCGACGCCAAATCGGCCTGGACGTCCTCGTCCGGACGGTTCTCCAACACCAGCCGCCCCGAGAGCTTCGCCTCGATGAACACGATCCGGGCGCGCGCAACACGGTGATCGTGCTCCATGCATGCAAGGATGTGCGCCTTGCGCTTCTCGTACCCGGCCAGACGGGCCGCGTAAAAGTCTGCGTAAATGTCCGAAATCGAATACTTCTTGATGTGCGAAGTCTTCCCAGACGTGTACAGATGCACGTTCGAGGTGCTCACCTTCGTCGCCAACTTAAATAGCTTCTCCACGTCCTCAACGGGCGGTGCCACAGCCTTGCGCTTCGCAGCGGCCGACGGGTTCGCCTCGAACTCCAGAGCCTGCGCGACCGCGTCAATGCCCGTGAGCTCCTCGGCCGGCTGGACCATGTCCACACGGATCGACACGCGCTCGTCGTCCACGGGCCACTCGAACCCCGCAATCTTTCCCTGCTGAACGAGGTCCTCGAGAAACGCCTTGTACGGCGACGACCACGTACCCACAGGCAGCTCTGAAATGCGCACGCACGCACCGTCCGACTCGTACGTGCCGCGCACGACGTACTTCTCAGCGGACTCTTGGAGCACGGTGCCCGTAAACTTGTTCCACCAGGGCATGTACGAAAGTTCATCCGGAACCGTGCCGCCTGAACGGATCATCTTCCGGACGTTCGCAACGACCTCGAGCGGATTCGACGGGGGCAGCTTGGTCGAAAAGCCCGTGCCGATGCCGTCCGCGCCGTTCACGAGCACCATCGGGATCACCGGGAGGTACTCGACCGGCTCGATGGAGTTGCCCTCGTCCTCCAGATACTCCAGGATCGGATTATCCTCCTTGCGGAAGATCAGCTTCGCAAGGGACGAGATACGCGTGAAAATGTAACGAGGACTCGCAGCGTCGTCGCCACCTTCCAAACGGGTGCCGAACTGACCGAGCGGCTCCAGCAGGTTGATGTTGTTCGAGCCAACAAAGTTCTGCGCCATCTTCGTGATCGACGACATCAGACTCACCTCGCCGTGGTGGTACGACGTGATCTCGGCCACGGCCGCACCCAGCTGCGCCACCTTCATCTCCGCCGTGCCCACGTCCAGACCCTTGCGGAAGCACCCGAACAGGATCTTGCGCTGCGAAGGCTTCAGGCCGTCCACCACGGACGGGGTCGTGCGACGCAAGTTGTCGTCCGCGTGCTGACGGTACTCCGTGTGCAAGAACTCGGCCAGTGTGACCTCCCGACGAGAGTTGTCCAGCGTCGCCTCGGGGTTGAACGCCTGCACCCACGTCTTGCGGTAGTCCGTACGGTCCTTGGAGAACAGGTTCAAGAACAGGTCGACCGTCTCTTCCGTAGGAACCGCGTTTCCCGCGCCGGCCGAATTGCCCGAACCGAAAAAGGTGTGAAGGGTCGCACGGGGGCGCTCGACGTACTCGGTCACGCTGAACCCCTTGAAGTACTCCAACGCGTCCTCCTTCGTGGACGTACCCAGACCTTTGTAGTACTTGATCTTCCACCCGGTCGTATCCGTACCCAGAGCCCACGCGCGGAACGCGGGCATGGAGTAAAACGGCATGACCTGCTTGCCCTTCGTCGCCTTGATGAGCGGGGTCGGGAGGGACTGCACGAACCCCGTGCGGAGCAGGTGCGGCCAGAAACGAGCGAAGATGTTCATCACCAGCGCCTTGATGTGGAACCCGTCCGTATCCTGATCGGTGAACACCACGAGCTTGCTGTAGCGCAGCGTCTTGAGATCTGCCTCGGTTTCGTACGTCTTGCCCTGTTGCAGCCCGAGAATCTTCTTGAGGTAAAAGAATTCACCCTCGGTCTTGTTCAGGTCCGCAGCAGGTGCGTCCGTAACGTTGCGAATCTTACCGCGCAACGCAAACACGCCGAAGCGTTCACGATCGCGACGCGCGGCCAGTCCGGCAATCGCCGTGGCTTTGGCGGAATCACCCTCCGTCACAATCAGCACGCACTCGTTCGAACGGCGTGTACCGGCCCACGGGGCGTCGTCCAACTTGGGGATGCCCGATATGTTGCTCACCTTGCGCCCGTCCGTGGCTTTCATGGACGCCTGCGACCTGCCACGTAGCTGATCCATGACCGCGTCGACCACGTCCAAGCTCGCGAGCTTACGAAGGAACGCAGGCGGGAGCTCGCACGTGGACCCGAACTCACGCACGGGGCTCTTCAGGCACTCCTTCGTCTGGGACGCGAACTCGGGATTCTCAATGCACGCGTCTACAAACACCCAGATGCGGTCCTTGATGATCCGGTTCAGCGTCTTGCACCCCTCCACGAGCGCACGGTCCGCACCCTTCGCGCGTGTATGCAAAGCGTTTGACAACGCTTCTACCACCTGGTTGACAACAAGGGTTTCGTGTGTGCCTCCCTGTGAGGTCCACATGCCGTTCACGAACGAGATCGCACGGTACCCCTCCTCGGGCGGAACGGTCGCCACAGCCACCTTCCAGCGGTCGTTCACCACCACGTGAACCTTCGCGCAAGTCGGAACGGTCATCTGCGGGTACATGTCGATGTACTTGACCAAATTGTCACAAAGGATCTCGCGTCCCTGAAACAGCACGGTGACCTTCGTCCCGACAGTGGCCGCAATGTCGATCACGGCCTTATGCATAATCGAGATAAAATCCGCGTCGACCACATTCGTCTTGCCGAACCGGGCGTGGTCGAACGTCCATGTCACCTTGGTGTAAGGACGGGACTTGACGCCTTCGGTCACGCTTGGGGCTCCGACGGAAGACATGTTGTTCGTCCAGGTCTGCATGTACTTCCTACGGGTACGCGCGTCGACCGTCTCGACCGTAAACTGCGACGAATAAATGTTCGTGAGCTTCGCACCGAACCCGTTGCGGCCTCCGACGATGCGACGCTCGGAGTCGTCGTAGTTGGTCGAGGTCAGCAGGTGGCCAAAGATCAGCTCGGGGTTGTACACGCCGTACGTGGGGTGCACCTCCACAGACACACCGTCGCCATTGTTCTGCACCCAGATAGTGCCAGTAGATGCGTCGTACCCGACCTCGATGCGGGTACAACGCACGTCCACATCCGTGACCACCGTACGGTCACGTGCATTGTTCAGAATCTCCATAAAGAGCTGCGTGAGACCCGGACAGAACGACACGCGCTTCTGCACAATACGGGTGTTCAGTTGAGCGGCACCTCCAGCGGCCGACTCTTCAGCGTCAACCACAAAGTCCTCCGCCACAAAACGGTCGACATCGCCGTACCTCACCGTGCCGATGTACGTGTCCGGACGGTCGAGCACGTGCTCGCGCTGTGTCTTTTTTATGATCTTGTTTGTCGTTGCCGACATATCTTTTTATGGTTTTACTCACAAAAGTTTCGTAGTCTGGGAAAATTATATTATTTTGTGCACAAAAATTACGCAGATACGTCCGACGACGACTCCTCAGAATCCGAACCAGACTCGTCTGAATCATATGAGTCTGAATCGGAGAAGTACGTCTCCGGCACGACCACGAACGAGTCGGCCTGCGCTTTCGCCCACGGGTCCGAAATCGCCGCGTCCAGGGTGATACGGTCACGCGGCATCACTTTGATAAACTTGCTCACGAACACGCACGCCTCGTCCGGAACGAAACCGGGGAACGTGTACTTCCCTTCGTTGATACGCTTGCGCGTCTTCCTCTTCGACTTGGACGCGAACGGCGCATCGCCCACCAAAAATTCATACGCGAGCACACCCGTTGACCAAATATCGACACGGTGGTCGTAGATGACTTCACGCACCATTTCGGGTGGCAAGTAATCCAACGTGCCACAAATCGATTCCGCACGCATCGGGTTGGACACGCAGCGCTTCGAAAGACCGAAGTCCGCAATCTTGATCACGCCGTTCATGTCCAAAAGCAAATTTTCCGGCTTTATGTCGCGGTGCATAATCCTTTGCGAATGCAGGTACTTCAGTCCTTTGCACACGTCAATGATGTACCGACACGTACGGTCCACGCCGAATCGTCCGCGCTGGTCCAGCAAGTTAAAGATCTCGATCGGTGCAAACTCAAGCACAATGTGCCGGTGCGTGGAATCCGTACGGAACCATTCGATCAACTTCACAACATTCGGGTGTGACAGACCTGTCTGTACAGCAAGTTCGGTCATGAACGTCTCGCGTGCCGTCTCATTCTTCAATCGGATCGACTTGATCGCGTAAGACACGTCTGGCTTGCCTTTCAGAATCGCGCGGTGGACTGTCCCGAACTTTCCGGAACCGAGTTCTTCCAAAAGGTCATACTTGTCCATTCTTTTCAAGAAGGAGACACGAACGTCTTTTACTTTTTTTGAACGCAACTTCTTCACCCATAAAGAGACAATCGAACACGTACATGTAAAAAAATAAGCAATGCTGGACGAGTTGGCAACGTGGGTCACTCAAATCGACTCGAATGCTCAATTGGTGCCGTTCGGAAGTTTTGTGCTCCACGCACGAGTTTTCGAAAGTGACATCGACGTTCTCGTCACAACACGATTTTCGAGAAACGAATTTATCGACGCGTTCGAACAAGTTCTCGAAACGAACCATGCCGAAAAAATAGTCGTCGTGCGAGATGCGTTCGTGCCTGTGATTAAGTTCGAACGGAGCGGAACACCTTACGATGTCATCGTCGCGTGTATCACCGACCCAGACGAAGTCGACCGTAGATGTTTGGGTGCCGAGTTTACAACTCGAACTCTGCTCGAGATCACGTCCACGATGCCATTGTTCCGCCCGTTGCTGCTCGAGATAAAGCAGTGGGCCGCTCGGGAACTTGTGTACTCAAACCCGCTCGGACTCTTGAACGGCGTCGCGCTTGCCGTCATGACGACATGGCTGTTACAAAATTACACCGTACGAACTCTTGAGGAAGCGCTTAGTACGTTCCTGTACGTCTTGGCTACTTTCGACTTTAAAACCTTCGCGATCGATCTCCACAATTCTACCTGCCCAGCCGCAACCGGAAAGGAAATGACCGTGTACATCCCCGCGCCTACAAAGCTGAACGCGTTACATAACGTCGGGCGCGCACAGTTTTTGTGTGTTCGCGCAGCCGCGCAGAGATCAATCGCCGCACCCGCATTATGTCGCAAAAGTCCACTCCGTGTCTTCGTGGACGAACACTCACACTTTATTCATCTTCATATATTCTCGGACAAACCCGCAAATCACGCCGCGTTCCGTGCAAAGATCGACGCGAAACTGAAAGTGCTTGTTCAACGATTGACGGATTGCTCCGAACGTGTTCGACCGCTTCCCCTCGAGTTCACGTTCGAGTCCGAACGACACCACCGGACGTCCATGTTCGTCGGTCTCTCGGAACCGCGTGAAGGGTATCTGAAATGTATTTCCGAGTTTGTGGTCCCGTTCGCGGTCGGACCCTTTCATGTATGTACGGACGTCATGTCGGCCCGACACCTCCCGTCCTTTTTCGTTACGCCTTTAGGTTGAGATTTTTTTGTACTCAAATAAAATTCAGTTTAGACAAACGGTTTTTAGCACCATGCATACAAAAAATGAACACAACTGCTGCGCCAAAAAAGCGCGGACGGCCTCCTACAAAAAACAAGGCTCACACCGTTGTTGACCCAATCGAAGTCCCGGACTTTGAAGAACTCCAACCCGCGCAGACGACTGTCCCGAAAGTAAAGCGCAAGAGCCCGTCCGAATGCATGCGTGAACTCGCGGCCCAGATCGGGTACCGTGGCGTTTCTCCCGACCTCCAATCGGAAGCTGTTACGCGACTTGGAGACGCCGCCGTTCAAGAGATTATGTCCGTTTGTCAAAACGACGAAGCTTTGTTTTACGCACACGTCGTCACACTCGTATCAAACGGAGCGTCAGAGGAAAATCCACCTCCCGTAGGATTCTCAAAGGACCCGTACTGGTCGCTCTCGACCGAAGAACGTGTCAAGATGATGGACGAAGCGTTCGCCGTCCAGGACGACGACGCCGTGCTGAAAGACGTCAAACCCGGAGCGTTTACGTGCAAGAAGTGCGGGTCGCGTCGTGTTCTGCAGACGGAGCGTCAACTCCGTTCAGGAGACGAAGCGGCGACGCAATTCTTCAAATGCGCCGACTGCAAACACAAATGGATTATCCATTGAGTATAATAAAATAATACATGTCGAAATTTTACGTGCAAACGGTTTT
>JACCDO011532571.1_pt1 | contig 11892 bp, 11 predicted proteins | sample 7446101 | NCBI WGS metagenome assembly JACCDO01 (sample SAMN15323440, study PRJNA562643) | freshwater metagenome | isolation source: river surface water | place: USA:Blue River Watershed | collected 2017-08-16 | reverse complement strand
TGTTCTAGAGCCAAGATTCAAAGATCATTGTCTAAGTGATTTGATGATTGAATGGGATTATTTTGACAATAGATCCCTTGATTTGCTATATATCAAAATATTCTGATGAGGGTTAAAAAATGAACCTTTAAAGATATGAATAGGGATCTGCCTCTGTTAGTGGAGCGTCGCAGTGTCTTGTACAATTGCGCCAGAAGCTATTATGTCGAGCCCACCTGAATAAGTACGGTTTCATTCATATTACCCAAGATGCAGATGTTTAGAAAAGGCAACGCCTTTTCGTTAAATCTGATTATTTTCGTTAAATCTGATTGTTATCAGATAATTCCTAGATTCCCAAATCCCCAAATAATTCCCAAATCACCCAACTCTTCCAGCTTCTATTTGATGATTTCAGCCAATTGAGTAATATAATCAGAGTCCCCTTTGATGATTGGTACATGATATGTCTCCTCAACTCGCACTCATACAAATCCAAAAAAAATATGAAAATGGTTTTACTGCAATTCAAGCCTTCGATTTAGAAGTCCAAAAAAACGAATTTATCGCATTATTAGGCCCATCTGGATGTGGAAAAAGCACTTTATTAAGAATGATTGCTGGTTTAGAAGAAATTTCTGCTGGTTCTCTACAAATCAATGGAAAATCAATGAATGAGATCGCCCCACAACATCGTGATATCGCCATGGTTTTCCAATCCTACGCCTTATACCCGCATCTCAATGCCTATGATAACATCGCATTTGCACTCAGATTAAAGGGGATCGCAGAAGATCAAATCAAACAAAGAATAGAAGATTTAGCGCAAAGACTAGAGATCAGTGCGCTCCTTTACCGCAAACCCAAAGAGATGTCTGGGGGACAAAGACAACGCATTGCCATCGCTCGGGCTCTTGCCAAACAAGCCAGTATCTTGCTTTTTGATGAACCTTTATCTAATCTAGACACCCAACTCAGATCCCAAATGAGAATAGAAATCGCAAAGATCCATCGGGAATTTAACGCTACTACCTTGTATGTGACCCATGACCAAGTAGAAGCGATGACTTTGGCAACAAGGATTGTTTTACTCAAAAATGGCATGATTCAACAAATCGGCACACCTCTCAATCTATACCAAAAACCCCAGAATCAATTTGTTGCAGCGTTTATTGGGCAACCCAGCATGAATCTATGGCATTTCAAAATCGATCAAGATTTTAGATTAAAACTCGCTGATATCGATATTGCCATCCCCCAAGAATTGAGATCATCTCTTCAATCCTATTCTTCTTTGGTTTTGGGCATCAGAGCCAATGATCTTCAAATCATTACTGATCTTCAAACACATCCACATCTCGCCAAGATTCAAGATGTAGAAGTGGAGTTGATTGAACCTTTGGGCAATGAGAATCTGGTGTATGCACATAAAAACGGCTTAAAAATCATCATTCGGCAAGACCCCAAAGAAGTACAAGTGCAAATCAATCAAAAAGTCCATATTGCCTTTGATTTTAAAAATACACATCTCTTTGAAGACAATGATATGGGACTGAGAATATGCGATTGATCATTTGCTTTTTATGGATCATCTTTAATACCAATATGATCTATGCCCAAACCAAACCCACAGAGAAATTGGTGATTTGGCATTCATATCGAGGTGAAGAAAGAATCTTATTAGATGAAATTATTCAAACATTAAGCCAAGATTTTCAAATCGAAATCGAAGCATTGGCTTTGCCTTATCAGGCTTTTAGCAATAAATTACAAGTTGCCATTCCTAGGGGAAATGGACCTGATTTATTGATCTTTGCCCATGATAAACTCGGGGATTGGGTCAATCATGGTTTGATAGAGCCCATTGGTTATTGGGTAAAACCAGAGGATTACCAAGATTTTTTTCCCAATGCGCTAGATGCCATGACTTACAATCAAAATCTCTATGGTATCCCCTTGTCTTGTAAATCATTGGTGCTTTACTACAATCAAAAACGAATCAAGCAAGTCCCCAAAACCATGGAAGCCTTGATTGAGATCGCCCAAAAACCCGAATTCTCTTCTCAAAACCCTAGAATTTGGGGTTTAGGTATTCCAGAAGTAGATAGTTTTTATTTTCATGCCCCATGGTTTCATGCTTTCCATGGCAATGTCGATCAACTCCTGACTGAGCCTCAAGAACTATTGCCTTTGATTCAAAGCACAGATTGGCTACTGTCATTGACTCAGGAAATCATGCCCAAAGAATTGACTTCTGCATTATTGACTGAATTATTTAAGAAAGATCAATTGTTATTTGTGATCAATGGACCTTGGTTCAAAGGGGAATTAGCAGGGTTTGAAGATTGGCAAGTAGCCAATCTTCCCAGTGTACAAGGCAGAGAAAGTAAACCCTTCTTAAGTGTAGAAGGCCTATTCTTATCCTCAAAAAGCAAAAATAAAGAATGGGCATTTAAGATCATGAATGCTTTTCATCAACCTAGATTTAATCAAAGGCGAATTGCACTTGGGATTTTAACGGCACATCAAAAATCCATTCAAACAAATGCAGTACATCAACATTGGTTTTCTGTTTTTGAACAACAAATCCAAAAATCAATCCCAATGAGCAGTGTGCCCAAAATGAAAGGAATATGGAGTCCAATCAAGAAATATATCTCCCAAATGATCGATGGGCACAGAGAAAATACCCTGATCATCCTAAAACAAGAATTACAACAGGTTGATCCATAAATGATGAAGTCAATCTTACCAACAAATTCAAATCGCACTCAATCCTATTCTTTTGTCTTATTGATTTGCTTATCCATGCTTTTTTTATTGCTTTTCCTCAGTCAATATATGGCACATATCACAGATCAAGCTTACCATCAACAAATCAAAGGGATTTTTGAGCAAGAAATCGGTGTGAAATATCGATTAAAATACCCAAAATATCGTCATTTTTCATTAGCCATTGTGGATGAACATGATCAAAGAATCAGCTTACCCAAGGATATCTTTGATTTTTATTTTGATCCAAGCATGCAAAGAGAAACAGATGGTAATATGCTGGTCAAGAAAATCGATCAAGAACGAATCACCATTGTGAAATACGCAAAACCCTTGTATCCCAAACCCAATTTCTATGTCATTGCATGGATGTATTTTTTGATCTTTGCGATCTACTTGGGTTTGAAAAAATCACCTTTGTTGCAACACAAAATCATCAAGGAAGTCGTTTTCATCGTATCTTCTCTTGGGTTGATGAGTTATGGGGTTTATGCTTCTTTGATCCAATGCTCTCATCACGGATTCAATACTGAATTGGAATTGGTTTTAGTATTGCCATTATTGCCATTATTGCTTCTAAGTTATTTTGAATATCAAGATGGGAATCGCATCTCTAGGGATCGCGTGGCGTTTTATTATGTATTTCCAGCTGTATTCTCTGTATTTATCCTTGTCTTTATCCCATTCTTTTATGGCATTGCTCTATCTTTTACCCAAAAACAAGGACAAGATATCATTTGGGTAGGCGTAAAGCATTATCAACATATCTTGGTTGCTGGCATCAGTGAATTGAAACTCGCTTTGGGTTTTTATTTTACTTTTGCTGTGACCTTCATCTGGACCATCAGTAATCTCTTTTTTCATGTGGCGATTGGTTTAACCTTGGCATTGATTCTCAATCAAAACAATCTTAGATTCAAAGGGATTTATCGGGTTTTATTGATTTTGCCTTGGGCTGTGCCTAGCTATATCACGGCTTTGGTTTGGAAAGGGATGTTTCATCAACAATATGGTTTGATCAATGCGATTTTAGATTTCTTTGCCATTCAACCTATCGCTTGGATGGGGGGATTTTGGCAGGCATTTGCTAGTAATTTGATCACAAATACTTGGTTGGGTTTTCCTTTTATGATGGTGATTTGTTTGGGGGCTTTACAAAGTATCCCCAAGGATTTATATGAAGCTGCTCGTTTGGATGGGGCAAGTCCTAAACAACAACTCTTTCATATTACCTTGCCTTTACTCACACCTACTTTGGTGCCAGCTGTCTTACTGAGTTCAGTTTGGACTTTTAATATGTTTAATGTGATCTATTTGGTTAGTGCTGGTAAACCCGGTGGCAAAACAGATATTTTAATCACCCAAGCATATCGAATCGCTTTTGAACAAGATCAACATGGCTATGCGGCTGCTTATTCTATGCTGATTTTCCTTATCCTTTTATTGTATTCTCTTTATAGCCAAAAATGGACCAGATATGCAGAAGAATTATACTGAGATCAAATGGCATGTTGTGCTTTTATTCTTTTTGGTTTTTGCCCTACTCCCTATTCTTTGGGTCTTAAAAATGGCTTTTCAAGAGAGCCAAAATTTTGATTTGACCCTTTCTTTGATCCCTCATCAACCTTCAACTATCCATTTTCAAGAGATTTTGGGAAGTGCTTTGTTTTGGCAACAGATTTTTAATTCTTTGATTTGTGCGCTACTCACAACACTGATTGGCTTATTTTTTTCTTGTACGGCTGCTTATGCCATCAGCAGAATGAAATTTTGGGGCAGAAATGCAACATTAACAGCTTTTTTACTCACCCAATCTTTTCCTGGAACACTGATGATGATCCCTTTGTATTTGATCATGGATATCTTAGGCTTACTCGATCATTTGTTGGGATTGATTCTGGTGTATAGCGCATCTGCCGTGCCTTTTTGCGTTTGGAATCTTAAGGGTTATTTTGATACTTTGCCTAGGGAAATCGAAGAGAGTGCATTATTAGATGGGGCTACGCCATTTCAATTATTTTGGAAGATTATTTTACCTTTGAGCAGACCCGCTTTATCAGTCACTGCCTTATTTAGTTTTATGACAGCATGGAACGAGTATATCTTAGCTGCCACATTTATGAGTAAAGCAGAGTATTATACCTATCCCGTCAGTTTACAAGAATATGTAGGAGAATATAGCACGCAATGGGGGTCGTTTAGCGCTGGAGCAATCTTGGTTTCTTTTCCAGTCGCAATTCTCTTCTTTATCCTCCAAAAACATCTGATTGGTGGTTTAACATCTGGTGGGGTCAAAGGTTAAACTACTTCTCATCATCATCATCAAAGTTTTGAGCCAAGAGTCCCAGTAATTCGGGATTTTCATAAATTGCAGTTCTCATACTGCTATGTACATCTGATTGTAAAGTCCTAAATTGATCCATCATCTGTTTCAAATCCCTACGCTTGGCATCTGGGAAAGAATCACAAACAGGACAAGGCACTGGGGATAGATTGCTTTTTTCTACCCAATCCTTGATCTTACGCTCTTCAATGAGAATCATCGGTCTAATGGTTGTAACTTGATGTTTGGCAGAAGGTGTGCTTGGTTTTAGGGGATTTAGCTTGCGCCCAAAGAGCAGATTTAAGAAAAAGGTTTCTATAGCATCATCCAAATGATGACCAAGAGCGAGTTTTTGGTATCCATTTTCCAAACACCATTGATTTAAAATGCCCCGTCTTAGGCGCCCACACACAGCACAAGGGATTTGACCGGGTTTGAGTTGTTTTTCTACTACTGACCAAGTATCTTTGGAGATGATGGTACATTCTACCCCAAGTTCATTGATATTCTTCCAAAATAATTCTCTTTGGAAATTGGGTTGATGTTGATCAAGGTGAATCACAGTAAAATCAAAACGCGGAATATCTTTTCTTTTTTGAAGTTGATTTAAAATTGCGATCAAAGCTAGGGAATCTTTACCCCCAGAACAACCCACTGCTACTCTGTCATTTTCTTGAATCAAAGAAAATTGATGTATGGCTTGGGCTGTCAATGAAAGCAATGTTTTGCTGGGTAGATTTGTCTTCTCTAGGGATTCAATGATGGATTGTTCTTTGTTTTTATCTTCGATTTGAATGAGCATGGATTATGATTCCTTTGCTTGTATAATGGTTTTCTGTTTTAACAATTGATCAATTTGCGTTGCATCTAGTCCGTTTTCCCTTAATATCGCCAAAGTATGTTCCCCTAACTGCGGAATCGGTCCCATTTCCCCTTGTCTTATCGCCGAACGAATCCAAGTTGCACCATGTTCTTCAACCACAGCTTTTCTGTATTGATGTTGTTCATGATGTTTTAATTCTTCATAGCTCAAGATGGGCGCTACACAACAATCCTGAAGGAGAATGAGCCACTCTGATTGTTCTTTTTGAGCGATTTGATCTTTCCATAAACTTGTATCATCGCCTAATTGTGCTTGAAGCTTTAACATAAACTTAGGTTCAAGCCCAGCAATAGAAATCCACTTCCCATCTAAACATTGATATGTTCGATAACTCGGGAATTTACCAGTCAAAAATTCATCTTGTACCTTGGGTTCTTGATGCTCAAAACTCAAAGCAGTGATTTGATGTGCATTGAGCGTTAATGCGCTTTCTGTCAGAGAAATATCCAATACTTGTTTCTTTTTGCCAAGAGTCCTTGCAAACAAAGCAGCACAAATCGACATTGCCCCAGTCAATGCCCCAGCCATATCACCCATTTGCATATTTGGGATAAATAATCCTTTTTCTGTGGTGACTTGAGCATTTAACCCCCCAGCCAAACTCATATAATTAAGATCATGCCCAGGGACTTGGCGCCAAGGACCAGTTTGCCCATACCCCGATAATCTGGCAATAATCAAGTTTTCATTGATCTCCCACAAGATTTCTGGTGCTAATCCCATGTTTTCTAGCGTACCCGGTTTAAAGCCTTCTACCAATACATCATAGTGCTTCACCAATGATTTGATCAGTTCAATACCTTCTTGTTGATAAAAATCAACCACAATCGATCTCTTCCCACGATGATGCGCTGTAAAAAATATACCTACCCCGTCTATGTATGGCGCATAGGCTCTTGTGGTTGATCCAGTAATGGGTTCAACACAATCCACTTGAGCACCCATTTCTTTTAAATACCAAGTACAAGCTGGTCCTGGTAATAATCTAGATAGGTCTAAGACTTTCACTTGATTTAACATGATATTCTCTCTTTTTGGGCGTGAGAATAACATAGGTTGAATGATTTGAAAATGAATATAGGAATAACTATTGCTTGTTTTTTAGTGCGTCGATGATTTCTTGTTTTTTAGATTCTTGGCTCAGTCCAGTGATCCCTAATAATTCTGCTGCTTTTAATAAATCAGTTTTGTTCATTTTTGCATTCCATTTCACTTCTACAACTTCAGACTCATCTACACTGCCATCTCCAACAGAATCAAATTCTTCTTGCGTTTCTGTTTGAGTACTTGTGGGTGCTGATATTTGAGCTAATTTCTCTTGTTGGGCTTTGAGATCAGCGATGATTTGTTGAGAAGCTTGTTTTTCTTTGATCAATACTTGGATTTGATTTTTTAGGCTTTCTACTTGTGATTCTAGATCAGATACTTGGGCTTGAATCACATCGACTTCGCTTTGATGTACAAGAGAGAATTTTTGCAAAATTTGTGCAGAAGTTTCATCGAGTTTACCTTTGAGATTCATAGATGCTTCTAAAGCACCTAATACCAACTTCATCAAGGCTTCGTTTTGCATCAGATTAGAAAATTGATCGCTTTGTAGGATTTTGGAAAGAATAGATTGTATCATAAAAAACTCCTGTGATTTTTTTAGGCTAAAATAAGAAGTTTTCAGATAAAAAACAAGAATTGTTATTTCTTTTTTAAGTATTCCAATAATTTAAACGGAATTTTCGTGAGTACCAAAGGCAAGTTGGTATACAACCCATTTTTTAAACAGGCTTTGACAATTTCCTTGTTGGCTTTTAATCGATTCTTAAAGTTTTGATTACTCACCCCCCCTTCCCTCATTCTGACAAAAATCGCTGGGATATATTCAGCATGAATTCCAGTGAGATAAGCCCGACATAACCATTCAAAATCAGCTGCAATTCTAAACTGAGTGTCATATAACCCCAATCGATCATAAGATGATTTTTTGATAAAAGTAGTAGGGTGTGCCACCATCCATCCAAATCGAAGTTTCCAAGGTTTAAAATGAGCGCTACTATAAAATCTTGTAGATTCATCTGTATTTTGTTCATCTACATAGATTAAATCAGCATATACCATCTCTAAATTTGGGGATCGATCAAAAGCTTGTTCTACTTGAGATAAGACAAAATCATCTGCATAAAAATCATCTGAATTTAAAATCGCTACCACACCTTCTTTTGCCTTTTGTACCCCCTTATTCATCGCATCATAAATCCCAGCATCTTTTTCAGATAGGTATTCACAAGAGTATTGCACCAAACCCAAACGATTGCTTTGTTTTTGTTCTTCGATATGATTTTTTACGATATCAATGGTTCGATCCTTGGATAAGCCATCGATGATCCAATGTTTGACAATGATATTTTGTGCTTCATTTTGTCTTTGTCTACTCACTGATTTCAAAGTATCTGCTATGGTTTTTTCGCTTTGATAACTAGGGGTAATGATATTGATATAAAACATAATTTCCTTGTGACTAGGGAAGGGCAAGAATGATACGATTCATCTGCGTGATTCTAGATGAGATCTCTAACCACTGCACTTGATAATCCAATGCTTGAAGTTCTTGTGTTCTTTGTATATCCAAAGTCAATACAACACCAAGTACATCTCTCAAAAATTCATATTTCTCTTTGATTTTAGGTGGATAGCAACAAGGCATAACAGCAACAGCATTCTTATATCTCTTGCCCAAATCCAAAATCAAATCGCTTTGCTGTCCACAAGCATGTACACCGATCAAAAAAGCAGGATTTGCTGTCGTATCTTTGAATAAATCGCTTAATCTACAAGAACTTCTCTTGATTTTAGTAGAGATATGGGGAAAAGCTTCTTGTAGTATTTCATATAAACGATGATGGGCTTGGCTAAACTGAATATCTACTAATTCTACTTCTTCTATTTCTTTTTCCAAACAAGCGATGATCAACCCCACTAATCCATGTCCACAACATAAATCTTTGACTTGCTTTACTTTGATATGCTTTCTGATCTTGAGATAAAACTCCATTGATTCTAGCAATTCTTTGAGCCTAAGGCTCTTGCTTTGACAAACCAATCTAGCGATTAAATCCAAGGGAGAATTGCCTTGAAAAAAGCCTAAATCTTGTTCGTTTAATCTGTGGGAAGCTTTGATCTTATGGTTAAATTTTTCATCGTTGAAACAAGAGAAACTCAAGATCTTCTTGTTGCTTGTTTGAGGGAGTAGAGATAAAAGAGGATGAGTATTCAAATCTATGATCTCCATGATAATGAAGTGTTTTTAGGGATTGGGATTGGATTGGATTGAGATTGGATTGAGATACTGAGATACTGAGATACCAAGATACCAAGATTCCAAGATTCCAAGATTCCAAGATACCAAGATACCAAGATACCAAGATACCAAGATTCCCAGATTCCCAGATTCCCAGATTCCCAGATTCCAGAATTCCAAGATACCAAGATACCAAGATTCCAGAATTCCAGAATTCCAAGATTCCAGAATTCCAAGATTCCAATCAATCTTTGGGTATTTTTAGATAGACTGATTAAATCGTTTTTAAAAATATAGTTAAATTTTTTTTGTTTTTTTCTGATTTTATGAGAATTTAAGGCGTCGTAAATACAGCAGTAAAGCGTTAATCGTCATGGACACACCCAAGTTTGAAGATCGTTGGCAAAGAAAAATTACCTATCTACGGCTTTCCCTCACTGATCGCTGTAATTATAGATGTGCCTATTGTATGCCTGAAGAAGGTTTTGAAAAATCAGATCAAGAAGAACTTCTTTCATTTGAAGAATTACATAGATTAATCTCTGTTCTCGCCCAATATTTTGGGATCAAAAAAGTAAGATTAACAGGTGGAGAACCCCTTGTACGCGCACAAATTGTGCAATTGGTAGAGAAACTTGCTGGGATTGCTGGGATTGAAGAAATCGCAATGACAAGCAATGGGCATCTACTAGATCGCTTTGCTTTGCCTTTGTACCAAGCTGGATTAAGGGGACTTAATGTCAGTATCGATAGTTTTGATCCTAAACGATTTGAAGAAATCACACGTGGGGGTTCTTTGACTCAAGTGCTTAAAGGGATTGATTGTGCACAAAAAGTTGGTTTTCAAAAGATCAAAATCAATTGTGTGGTCTTGCCTAAAATCAATGAGAATGAATGGGTTGATTTTTGCTTCAAAGCTTGGGATCTATCTCTTACGCCTAGGTTTATTGAACTGATGCCTATTGGTGATTTACCTTATCAAGCCCAAACCATTCCTAACACAATCGTTTTAGCACAAATCACTCAAGCTTTGTCGATTATGCCAGTGAGTAAGGATCAACAACTTGAACAAAGTTTGCCCGCAATCTTGGGACCAGCACAGTATTTCACTGTCACTCAAGGCAAGTATCAAGGCAAAACATTTGGACTGATCAATCCTTTAAGCGATGATGGTTTTTGTGGCACTTGTAATCGAATTCGTTTAAATGCCAAAGGCGGGTTAAGGGCATGTTTGGCAGATGATCGTGAAGTAGATCTCAAACTTGCGCTGAGAAACCATTGGCCCGATCATCTCCTCAATGCTTTGATTGAAGAAGCTGTATTTGCTAAGAAACCCAAGCATTTGATGAATGAGAAACTACCACCACTGGAAATTATGACTAGAATTGGCGGGTAACATTGGAGAATCAAAGATGCCAAGTCCCCAAGATTCATTAAAAATAATCATATTTCTAATGAAAAAAACGAGCTTTTATGCTAAGCTTATGTCACTCAAAAGCATAAATTATTAGAGGTTTACTACCATGTCATCCACTCAAAACAATGAAAATACTATCTCTTCAGAACCCATAACCCAATCCAAAGGTTCATTTGGACTTGTCATTACCCTTGTGATCATCGTGACTGCATTCTATCTCTTGATCAATAGCATGATGGCTGGGGGACAAGCTGGGGGGGCTTATTTTATGGAAGTTGATGAAATCGCTAAAGCCCAAAACGAAGGCAAACTCAAACCCGGTAGGAAACTTAGGGTCAAGGGCATTGTCAAAGTTGGCACTTATGTCAATAAAACTGGGTCTAGCGAACATCAATTTATGGTTCAAGGCGAACACAATGAAGTTGCTGTTTACTACAAAGGCGCAATTCCTGATGTCTTTAAAGAAGGGGGTGAAGTTGTTGCCACTGGGATTTTTGACAAAGATCAAGTCCTTGTTGCCACTGAAGTCACTGCAAAGTGTCCATCTAAATATGAAAAAAATGGCACATCCGAAGCCAGAAAAAGACAAGGTCTAGAAGCTCCCATGCAAGAGTATCCTAGCCAACAACAACCCACTCAAACCAACCCTAACCCTTAATCAAAGCGATTGCCAACTATGAATATACATGCAATTGGAGATTTCTTACTGCATACAGCGATTTTAATGGCTGTGTTTTGTGCATTTGCCAGTTTGATTGGTCGAATCAAAAATGATGGTAGATTGCTTCTTGCAGGAGAAAGAGCTGGTTATGCTCTCAGTGCAATGGTGATTTGTGCTGCATTTATCTTAATTTCTTCTTTCTTATCACATGATTATAGCAATAAATATGTCGCTCATTATTCAGACAACCAAATGCCTTGGTATTACTTGCTCGCTTCCTTCTGGGGCGGTCAATCCGGGTCTTTGATGTTCTGGTCTACAATTTTAGCACTAGGGACTGTATTTGTGATCAGAAACAATCAAGAAGAAAACAGGGATTTATTGCCTACCGTATTGATTACTTTGATGAGCATTCAACTCTTTTTCTTAGTGTTAATGGTCATTGAAGCCAACCCCTTTGATACATTTAGAATTACTGAAGCCCCTGTGAATGGCAGAGGCTTAGAACCTTTGCTTCAAAACCCAGCGATGACTTTTCATCCACCTTCTATTCTCTCTGGTTATGTTT
>JACCDO010321198.1_pt1 | contig 11892 bp, 6 predicted proteins | sample 7446101 | NCBI WGS metagenome assembly JACCDO01 (sample SAMN15323440, study PRJNA562643) | freshwater metagenome | isolation source: river surface water | place: USA:Blue River Watershed | collected 2017-08-16 | reverse complement strand
TATTTCATGATGAAATAATAGCGACCTTGACTATCTAAGCCAATATCATAAATCGGCGGAATCCCAGGGTGATCTAGGTGACCTGCTACTTTGATTTCATCTAATAAAGCTTTCTTTCCTTGTTCTGCCCCAAATTTCAAGGTTTTAATCGCAACATTTCTACCGATATCTTGGTCTGTGGCTGACCACACCACGCCGAAATTACCTTCACCCAATTTCTTTTGCCCAATATATCTTATCGAAGACATGGGGGCATGATTTTGATTTCGATTCACATCTAAGATGGAATGTCGATTGAGAGAAAGAGATAAGCCTTCCATCGCTGAAGGTTGATTTTGGATCAATGGAGAATCAAGTGTTTGTATTGTTTGATCAGAATCAAATAAAGTATCTTCTAATTGTATGGTTTCCAAATCTTTAGAAGGTAAAATGGTTTTGGCGATGATTGTGACTGCATCATAAATGCTCATATAGATTCAATCCTGAATAGAGTTAAGATGGATATTTTAAGGAAATATGATGTTGAAATCAATGATTCTATTTTATTTAATCGAAATTGGCAAAGATCTAGGGGTTGGGGGAGGAGGAGCTTCATGACAGCCCCCCCAAGAAATACAAGCTTCTGCATTGATCTCTTGTGCGCCAGATCGCATATACATGCCAAGCAATGCACTCATAAAATTCCCAAGATCGAATTGTTTTTCAACTTCTTCACGACAAGACTGTACACAAGGATCTTCTTGGGCATTGCTACAACTCTTCTTCTCTAAACAAGATTTCAATCGTATATCTTGTTCTTGACCTGGGAAAGAAAACCCATGCCATCCTTCAGGTTTAATAAAAGGAAAAATCGCTGCAGAAATCCCACCTAATGGATCTTTTTGATCCATGCCTAATCTCAATGGTGGCTCTAACCTAGGCACACCATTCTCTACCCAAATATCTCCTACTTGATCTGTACTTTGGCTAAAATTTTCTATATCCAAGTGAGTATGATTTCCGTTCTTATCCTTGAAGCGACTGATATGATGAATGGCTTCCACAGCTTGGGTTTTAATCAAAATATCTGTGGAAGAGAGTCCTTGATATTCTGGATGTTGATCATATTTGGGATTAGGCTTAGTCCAATCGATTAACCCACCAGCTCTAGCCATACTGACACTTGAATTCGCTGGCACATTCATATCACCTGTTGTTGTGACCACCATCATGTGTGTGCCAGTTTGATCTTTGACTTGAGGATAAACTAAGGGTTCTTTGAGCCAATGTCTAGCAAAAGTCGCTGGATCACCAGCATCCAAAACAAGTTGGCTTAAATGAAAAAATCGCCTAAATCTAGGGGTATTTCTCTCTAAACCCAAACCTTCAGCCAGAGCTTTGATTCTAGAATTAGATTTAAATGTTAAACCTTGGAAATGAATTTCCTTGTCAATACGATTGATTACTTTAAAAGGTGCCGGTCCATCTTGATTTTGACAACTGCTTAAAACATTGCCCTTAAAAAACCTAAACTCTGTCAAATCATGGAGATCGCTTTGAATACTAACACGATTAAATGCTGATATATCCTTTTTTTTATACTGATCTAAATCTGGATGTTGATCGCTGATTAACACACATCTTCTTTCTTGATTCTTTAAATTCACCACCATCATTGTATCCCCAATTTCCACTTCAGTTGTGCTAAATAATTCTATTTTTTCTGATTGATTGAGTTGTGGTAAAGTTGAGTACAATTTGAGTTCATTACCGATCAATTCAGCTGTATACATCGGAGACATCAATCGATATGCTACTGCTTCTTTGACACCACCTTGTAAACTGCGAACACCAATATCACTGAGTACCCCACCACCAGCAATAGGTACAGAAATATCTACACCGGGTTCAAGTCCTGCCACAATCCCAGCCATAATCCCTCCAAGGGATGTGCCAGTGATTCCAATGATCCCATTTTTGCCACCAATGTCTATTTGACCATCCCCATTAAAATCCCCAGCCAAATCATTCTCAACCCCATCCCCATTCATATCCCATCTCCATTTTTGATCACCAAAAGACCTTAAAATCCTAACCAACTGCATATAATCAAGTGTGCATTGTCTCACTTGATCACGTGTATGAAATAAATAAGAAGTCCAAAAATCAGCCCCAGAATCAGCGACTTGATCTCTGTTTAAATCAAATGCTCGACCATAGAGTAGAGGATCAATGATTTTCTCTAAACCAAAAGTTTTGGCTAGATTTCGCCCTAGAGATTGATAGTTTTCGGGAAAAACCAACCCATGCCCTACACAATCAATCGCAATAGAAGCATTACCTCTTTTAGCGAGTTGCCCAGCAAAACCCATCATTGCATCGAGTTTATGCAAGGTATAGCCATGTCCAACCATGACAACAGGAAATACTTCCCCTTCTTTGAGTTGAGCTACTTCTTTGCGTGGAATTGTCAGCCAAAAGTATATATCTTCGCTTCTGGCTTTGGCTTTTTTGCGATCCAAATCATTGGGCCAGATTTGTGCATCATAAGGCAAATAAGGATTGAGGTCTTGACATTCTTCAAAAGCTTGACAACGATCCATGAGACATTTTCTTTGACCATTGAGATTGGGGATATCGAAAATGGCAATATCTTGAGTTTCCAATAATGCCAAGTTCTGTTCATTTTCAATACATTTTGCAATACACCCATCCAAGACAATTTCTGGACTTTGATTTGCATTAAAATCACCTTCATGGGCGCTAGGTTGTTCAAAATAACAAGAAACTTGATGTTCGCAAACTTGTTCACAACTTGGCATATCGCCATCTAGATCACTATAATATTTAGGGAATAATTGAGGGGATTTGAATCGCCCAAAGATATGATAATCGATATAGGAAATACTCTCTTTGAGTTCTCTAAATTGGTAACTATTCTTATCTAAACTCCCACCAACAAGGTCTAAAATACCACTAAAATTCTTAAATAATTCCTCATGATACAAAACATATTCTTGCTTTCCATCTTTAAAATCAGGATGTGTCATATTCTTGAGCGAATAGATTTCTGCGATTTCTGATTTAAATTCTTCAGCCAAATGCGATTGAATGCCATAGCCATATAATCCTTCCCTCACAGCTACCCAATGCGCTTGTAAAGATTGAGTGGTATAGGTAAAAACAAAAGCAATTTCTTCAAAATCAAGATAAGGAGGCAAGACTTTTTTGATATAGGATAAAGCTTCTGATTGAGATTGATGAATGATTTGAGGAAAAGGCGATCCTATAGGATTTTGAGCCATATCTTTGATTCTCTTTGTCACAATCACAGCATATTCACTTCTCTCATTGAGTGGAATCAGTGGCTTCACAATCAAAGTATTTGTTTCCTTTTCATAAAAATCCAAAAGCAAATCCGCCCTCTTACGATCATCATTGAATAATGCCTTAAATTCATCTTCACTTTGAAGCTCATCCAAATAGTTAGGAATGTCCAAAATACCATCCCCATCCATATCTTCATCCCCATCTAACACCCCATTGAGATTCCGATCTTCAAATGCTTCTTCATACATCAAAGAATTGGTCCAACCCCTAGGATCCCCTTCACCATATTCTCCCTTACTTCCATATTCTTCAAGTAAAACAGGATAATTTCCATGCCCCACATCTAAGGGAATCAACTCTAATACCCCCATTTTTGCCTTAGTCAAATTCAGTAGATATACCACATTCTTCTCAAAAGCATAAAATGCATCTCTATGCCCAGCTAATATAGAATTTAAATCAATCGGTCCCGAAAAAGGAATCGTAATGGGCTGATTCACCCCCCAACCATCAAGTTGATCAACTTTTTGCCTGATTTTAGATTCCAGAAGTGTTGTTGCAATCATCGATGCATTCACCCTTCTCTTTGTTGCAGACTGCCCATCATAAATCGTAGCAATATCATTAGGCAATGGAATATTAGGCAATGGCTTATGAAGGAAATCCATCACAATCGTGGTGTGCGCTTGATCTCCATCCAATCGATCCAAATCCAATTGTGAAAGACATGAAGAGAAAAACAATGGGATGATCAACTTAATCAAAAAACCATGGACTTTATTCATTTTTATATTCCTTTATCATACAACTGTTATATTATAAAAATATGCAAAAAGAAAATCAAGGGGCTATAAAAATGAAATTATTATTTGTGTATGCACTAGGACTGATTGTAATGAGTTCAGCTTGTATGTCAGCATTGGAGTTTTCAGAGATTGAGAGTATAGGAGAGAAGACAAGGGATTTAGGGGGACCCAAGGTGATCTATGATTTCCTAGCCAAACCTTTGGCTGATATCCCATTACCGAATCATGATGCTACGATTTATGATGCGAAGAGTCCTACAAAGAGAAGATTAAATGTCAGTTTACAGGCATTAACACGGTATGAAATCAATGCTAGAGAAGGTTTTAATGCGTTAGATGGCTTTGGTACTTATGCGCCATTATTGATTTCATTTGATCAAGAACTAGATGTCAAAGATTTATGGAATCGTCATAATCTCCATGCAATAGACGAAGGAAAGTTTAGGGATGATTTTAGGGATGATGCTGTTTATTTGATCAATGTAGATCCTGGTTGTGATCGTTTTGGGGAAGAAGTAGCATTAGATATTGGTAGGGGTAGGTTTCCAGTGACTCAATACAGAAAAGCAGATGCAAAATATAATGATGCATCACCTGATCAAAGCTATGTGAAGTTTAGGGATTTGTATATGTTTTCGGAGTTCAATCCTTATGCTCAATATAACAATATTTTATTTGAAGAGAGAAATGAAGATCTCAATGACAATGGTATTTTGGATGAAGGCGAAGATTTGGATTTTGATGGCATCTTGGATATTGCAAATTTCATTGATCCCCATGTTTGTGATGGCATGAAAGGTATAGATCTAGATCGATGTATTGCGGATCATTTGATGACTTTTTATGATCGAGCGAATCATACATTGATCTTGAGACCTGTATGGCCATTAGAAGAGAGGTGTCATTATGTGGCAGTGCTTACGAAAAGATTAAAAGGAATCAATGGAAAATCAGTAGAATCTCCTTTTCAAAGTATATATCCCCAAAGTCATAGTGCTGATATTGAAAGGGTTTTGCCTTTTTTAAATCGATATGATTTGAGTATCAATGATATTGCGTTTATGTGGGCTTTTAATACTGGCACTCAAACCAAAGATTTAATTGAACTTAGAAATGGCTTATATGGGGAAGGAGTATTTGCGAATCTCAAGGATCAATATCCTGTCAATGGATTTCATCTTTGGCAGAGGTCTGAATTAGTCCCAAATGCCTCTTTGGATCAAAGTCAATCTCTACCAGGGACTTGCACAGGGATCGCACTTACACAATATTGGAATATCAAAGGGGAGTGGGAAGCAAATCGATGTGCACTAGAAAAAGAGAATACTGGGATTGCTTCAGTATTTGGTGGCACATTTAAAGCCCCTGACCTATTGGCAAATAAAGATACTCAAGTGATTGATTTGCATGATCAAACTTATCCATTTACAGCCACAAAGCGTTATCCTCATACTGCCGATGAAAGATGGTTATTGGATAGTCATCAAGGACTCATCTATCAACAAGAAGGTGAAGTTACATTTTGGTGTGCTTTGCCTATAGAGAAGACTAAGGAATGTTCAGCTGGTAATCCTGAAGGTATGCCTTTTTGCAAACCTTTTCCTGTGATTCTATATGCCCATGGTTATGGTGGTTCTAGAGCTGAAATTGTCAGTGGACATATCGGTAGGACAACATCCATGGGTTATGCGATGTGTGCATTAGATTCTTACGGACATGGACTCAATATCTTGTTGGAAGACAATGAAGTCTCTAGACCGATTAAACTGCTCTTTAACATCTTGGGGAGATATGGTATTCCTGATCTACAAGAATTATTGATGCGTGGTAGAGATCGGGATTTAACCAATGATGGATTACAAGATTCTGGTGCAGATATGTGGACAAGTGATATCTTTCATACCAGAGATATGGTGAGACAAATCGCTTTAGAGTATAGTCAGTTTATTCGTATTTTAAGATCTATGGATGGCAAGAATAAAGATCAAGATGGGTTTTTGCTAGGAGATATCGATAGAGATGGTTTCGTTGATTTGGGTGGTGCTCAAAATACCATTTCAATGTGGGGGATTTCTTTGGGGGGGATCATCAGTGCAGTGATGGCTGGGCTAGAACCTTCATTAAATGCAGTCTCTCCAAATGCTGGTGGCGCTGGACTTGTAGATATTGCAACAAGGAGTAGTCAGGCTGGTGTGCCAGAAGCTGTTTTATTGCCTATATTAGGTCCTTTTATTGTGGGTTGTATGCCTTGGGATGAAAATCAAAATCCATTGAAGAGTGGCACAGGTAAGGGATGTTTTAGCAAAGAAGAGATTCCTTTTGATCAGATGGAAGTGGCATTTTTAGTGAATCAAAGAGCGAGCCAAGCGTTTATTCACTTTGCCACATTAAAGGGTGTTTCGAGTGGAGATCTGATTGCATTAAAGAACTTAAAAAATGGAGAAGTAGAAAAAACAAAGATCGATCAAAGGGGAAGAATGATGATTTCTGTGCCATCTGATGCTTTAAATGCCTTAGATAAGAGAATTGTGCTTGGGATAGATGAAAATAGCAATCAATCGATCAGATTAGATCAGCCAAAAGATAAAGATTTGATTTACGCTCTAGGTGATCCTTGGGAAATCACTATGACAAGCAGTAGATCAGGGGAAATTCAAGTTTTAAACCGTTTTGAAAAAGATACATCATTTCAAGGTGTGATCTACCCTCAAGGTGCACCATTGGTTGCACTACAAGAAGGTTTTGGATTGAGAAGAAATAGTCCCAAATTCAGAAGATTCTTATCTTTAGCCCAAACTGCCATTGGACCTGGAGACCCAGCCATTTGGTCTCAACATATATTCCTATCACCTATTCAAGAGTATCAAAATCAACCCAATCAAGGTGGCAATACTCGGGTATTACAAATGCCCACAGCTGGTGATAATCAAGTGCCCGTCAATACAGGGATTGCAGCTGCCAGAATCAGTGGTTTATTTGGTTCATGGTTCAGGGATGAAAGCAAATATCCTGATCCTAGATTTGGTTGGCGAGAAATCTTTCAACCAGTGATTCAATATCCTGAAGAAGAAGGGAATTTAGGGATTGCCAAGAGTATTGATCAAAGATTAATCGATCGTTTTGTGGTTGAAGGTGATGGGCGACTACAAAGGTATAGAAGCAGTTCTAATGATCCTCAAATCGAATTTAATGTAGAAGAACAAGCGATCAATCCTAATGTCATTTTTGATATCGATAATGTCAGTGATGGAAAAGCATTATTTAGTTGTGGACCAAGTGATTGGAGTGCAATCAATGGTGAATCTGGATGCCCAAGTGAAATTGAAGGTATGGAAGTATTATTTCCAGTGCCTTTTGAGAAAAAACCTTTAAGGTTAAATCGACCTAGAGATGAGAAAACATTTGATGCTTTTCGGGTGCCAGTTCTTAGACCCGCTGGGCAACATGGGATTTATAATAGTCAACCGTTTAGGCTTTTTGATACAGATGCTTTTATGGTGAATTTTACGACTAGATTTTTAGGTACTCGGGGACAAAGAGTAGATCATTTGGAGGGTTGTGATTGTAGTATTGGTGCGCTACATGAATTTGAGTTTAATCAAAGTTCGATTTATCCAGCACTAGGTAGGGGATGTGTAGAAGAAGATCTCAATCTTTGTTCAAAGGAATGTAGTGTATTTTGGGGATTCTCTCAAGAGAAACAAATCAGTCATTGTCAGGTGCAATAATTACTTCAAATAAGATTGCGCAAATTTCATCCCATCGATCAAAGCATCTTCCATACTTGAATAATTCCAATCCCCATATCTGCCTATGCTATAAATTTGATTTTGATTGAGCCATTGATGAATGTTTGCTCGTGATTGAAGATAATTAAAATCATAGATCACATAAGCATTTTGAATTCTGCGTTCTTGGGTAAACAAGATTTTTTGATCTTCAGTGATAAAACCCATCTTCAATAAAAGTTCATTGATTCTAGGCATAAGTTCATCAAGGGGTGTATCTCTATCGCTGAGTTCTATGTATAAATTAGCATGATTTTGAGGTGCCATACTTTCAACAGCATTGGAGAATGAGCCTACACGGTATACAGGCCATTCGAGCTCTGGGACATAGACCCAATGGTCTTTTTGTTTGAGTTGTCCTTCAATGCCCATATTGAGATAACGCACTTCATTTGCCCGAAGCAATTGTTTGGCATCTTGCACTTCTTGGGGTTTTTGGATGATTTGATCGATGAGCAATGGTAGTGCATTGGTATTGACAAGTGTTTCATATTCGATCTCAATGATTTGATCTCCATGTTTGACTTTGGCGATTTTTTGTTGGGTATCCAAAGAGATCAATGTGTGATTTAGGTATAAACGATCTTGGGAAATCGCTTGTTGAATACGATTTGCCAATACTTGAATTCCCCCAGTTTTGGGGTAGATAAAAGAAGCATTATATCCCATTTTTAGTTGATTTAAGCCCACAGCCCCAGCGACAATTTCATCGAGTTTGGGTTTGGGGACAAAACGCTGACACCATAGAGAAGTGATTTCTTTGGCAGGGACACCCCATAGTTTTTGGTTGTATGAAAGCATAAAATGCTTTGCAATCCCTGCGCCAAAATAATGAATCACCCAATCTTCAAAATTCAAAGGTTCTGGTGCATCAGTGGCTCGATTTTGATTGGCTTCAATGGCCCCCATTAAACATTCAAAAACAACATTTGGGGGAAGATGAAATAGATTCCCTTGGAAAGGATATTCGGAATACAGACCATGAGACCAGATTCTAGAAATGCGTTCCACACGCACAAATTCATCTTCCAGCCCTAGATCTTTGAGGATCATTTGTTTGATTTGTTCATTGCGAAGATGAAGCCAGTGGCCAGTGATATCAAAGCTATAACCCAAATGGTATTCTGTGGATGCTTTACCACCCCAAAATGCATTTTTTTCGACAAGAATAAAATCATTAAACCCTTGTTTCTCTAGGAAATATGCAGTGGATAAACCCGCCAAGCCCCCACCGATGATGAACACCTTTGTTTTTAAAGACATAATCATTTACCTTAGTTGATATTGCTTTGTTGTTTTAGCAGATAAATATATGTTTAAGTTTTATGCAATTCAAATCTAAGATTTACTTATAGGGAAAAATATGTGATAAGTTTTAGAAAACAAAGTCTTAAAGGAATGATGGATGATGACTAATTTTCCTTTTATTTTTATATTGATTTCTTCTCTGATGTTTGCTTGTGGGGCACAACCCAAAACAGCTGATCAACCCGTATCTTCTGATGATGATGATAAAGGTGAAATACAGAAAATCGAAGAAGTGGAATATAAGAAAACCACCAAAGCGCTTATGGAAACTTCTGAGAAATTAAAAGTAGTAGAAGAAACAGCCAAAGAACTAGGTTGGCGATTAAAAGCCATTTGTGCAGATCATGAAGATCATCAAGCTTGTCAACCTTATACAGATGCACAAAAAGCCAAAGAATTATTTTGTGCGGATAAGACAATCACTTCACATATCGAAAAAATCATAGAATCATGCCATCAAGGACAATGTAAACAATTAGATTCTGCCCAAGAGATCAATCGCAATCAGATGTTGTTATTGCTTCAAAGTTTACCACATTTGTTGGTATTGTTTAAAGCCAATGAAACCAAGCTAGACCCCAAAGATCAATCTCAAATTCAAAGATTTTTAGAAAGTGTAGATGGAGAGAAGGGTTATGTGATTATCGTAGGTAGAGCATCCAAAGATGGTGTTTGGAAGAAGAATATCTCTTTGGCAGTGAATCGTGCAGAGAATACAAGACAATATTTGGTATCTGAAATGGGCTTAAATCAAAAAAACACTGGTTATATCACTTATAGCGATCAAAAAATGCTTTTGACAGATACAGATGCCAAGAGATTAGGTAAAAAATTAAGTGTAACTCAAGCCAATCGATCTGCTTTTATTTTTAGTTACCCTTGTGACATCAAAAAGAAATAATCCTTGATATGTTCAAATACCTACAAAGTATCATATTGATCTTGTCTTTGATCCCGATATATCTTCATGCTCAACTTGATCCCCAAACAGAAAAAAGAGTGGCGAATTTGGAGTTAGAATTGCTTGGTGCCAAAGATATGCTCAAGCAAAAAACAGAAGAATTAGATCTTGTCCAAGATCATTATAGCCAACTCAAATCTCTGATGGATCTTAGGGGTTTTAAACCCAAATATCTTAAAAAAACCAATCATCCTCAATTGAATATGAATGTATTCAGTCTGGTGAATTTTAAAGAAAAACGCAAAGGAAGTTTCCAAAAAGTAGATTTAAGGAAGAAAATTGGGAAGAAGGTATTTTTGTTAAATCTATGGGCTACTTGGTGTGTACCTTGTGTTTCACCAGAAGAACAAGCTTTTGTGCGTTATTTGGAACATCAACTCAAAGCGATTGGTGTAGAAGTGATTGCCATGGCTGTGGATGAGTTTGATCGTTTAAGTCAAACACCAGAGAAGTGGTATTATCCGATTTATCATTTGAAAAATGCACCTTTGGAATTATTTTCTCAGGATTTTGTAGAGGCGATTGGATTGATTTTGCCTTTGTTTATTTTGGTTTCCGAGCAGGGGGAAATTTTGTATTATGCGGATCGAGCGTTGAATGATCAGATTGTTAGTGAAATTAAATTAGCGATGGTATATCACAAATTGGGATTATAGAATTTTGCTTGGATGAATTGTCTTAGGCATTCAAATATTTTTTGGTATCAAATAAAACATTCTTGACCACTTGATTTGATACATTGAGATGACTAGAGATTTGCATATTTTTAAAGCCCAATAGATGTAATTGATAGATTTTAATATTCCTTAGGTTTCCAGCGTGGAATTGAGTGATTTGCTTGAGAATTTCTATGTTTTTTTCTGCTTGAGCAAAGTCATCTTCAATATTATCATGAGAGACCATATTCTTAGTGATCATTTCTTGGGTCTTCTCATTTAAAGATACATGTTTTACTTTTCTACTCATTTGTTTTCGATCATTGATATATTGATTTCTGATCATTGTTTGTATCCAAGCGATCAAACCATAAGGTGTATTTGTACCTATACGATTGTTCACGAGTTTATGGCTTTTGAAAAGATGCAGTTTTTGATTTATTTTGCTTAGGCATTTGGCGTATAATTCATTGCGATATTCCATGTCTTTGATTTTCAAAGATAAGATCATATAGTTTTGCATCATTAGCTTTGTTTTTGTACTAAAAATTTGTGTTGTTAAGCGATGAAAACAATTGATACACCATTGAGATTTGATAGGTAGGGTGTGATTGATGGCACTCCTTAAACATGAACACTTGGCTTTTTTGATCAATTTAATCATAAGGTCATATTCCTTTAATGTGTATAGATAAGAGAATGATTGAACAATATCTTTGAAAAAAAATTTTCTTTTTATTTTAAACATTTAATTTTTTTGTGATTTTCTAAGATTTTTCTTGAATCGAAGTTTAGAGATCGTTATCTTTCCTAATGCAATACGCATTCTTTATTCCCTATCTTTTAGGAGTTTTTACCTATGTCAACAAAGTTACTAGGTTTTCTTTTAGTTGCATTAGCATTTGTCGCTTGTGATGACGATGATACAACAACCACTACTGGTGGTACAACCGGTGGTGATGTAGGTGGTACTGGTGGTACTGGTGGTACTGGTGGTACTGGTGGTACTGGTGGTACTGGTGGTACTGGTGGTACTGGTGGTACTGTTGGTACTGGTGGCGATG
>JACCDO010153448.1_pt1 | contig 11892 bp, 12 predicted proteins | sample 7446101 | NCBI WGS metagenome assembly JACCDO01 (sample SAMN15323440, study PRJNA562643) | freshwater metagenome | isolation source: river surface water | place: USA:Blue River Watershed | collected 2017-08-16 | reverse complement strand
TAGGTTACTTACGAGGAATGCAGACGGGCACAGGTGCTGCTGCTGTGGGTATTTCTGCTACAAGGGCAGTTGTCAGCAGCATTGTGATGATTGTCTTAGTTGACGGTGTTTTTGCCGTTATCTCTTACAAGACAGGTTTCTGATGCCAGACATAAGCCCAAACTCCTACGCTATCGATGTTCAAAATCTCACAGTGGGATATGGATCCAATGTGCTGATGAAGGATCTCAATTTCACAGTCAATAATGGTGAAATTTTTGTCATATTAGGCGGCTCTGGTTGCGGCAAATCTAGTCTGCTCAAGAATCTTTTTGGCTTGTATCAGCCCTTATCTGGTGACGTACTGATTGAAGGTCAAAATATTACTGCTGCCAAAGGTGCTGCGCGTCAAAAAATTATGACGAGCTTTGGTGTGATGTATCAACAAGGTGCGTTATTTGGTTCCATGAATTTGCTAGACAATGTCACGCTTTTTATGCAGGAATATACGCAACTCAGTCAAAGTGAAATGGATCTTTTAGCTCGTTGCAAGTTGGATTTAGTCGGCTTGCTGCCTTACGAGTCCTACATGCCAAGCGAGATTAGTGGTGGTATGCAAAAAAGGGCTGCCATTGCGCGCGCTATGGCACTAGATCCTAAGATCCTATTTTTAGATGAGCCTTCTGCGGGACTTGATCCCATCACTTCTGATGATTTGGACAGCACCATCATGGACCTCTCCAAAAATTTGGGAATTACCTTTGTGATCGTATCGCATGAATTGGCGAGCATTTATGCCATTGCTGATAAGGTCATCATGCTGGATAAGGGTGCTAAGGGCATCATTGCCGAAGGTGATCCTAAAGTATTAAGAGATACCTGTACCGATCCACGAGTCCATCAATTCTTTAATCGCATTATGAGCAAGGATGTAGCATGAGTAATAATTCCAATCCCAATTATTTCCGTCTTGGCGTATTTGTACTTGCAGCAATCGGAGTGCTTGTAGCGGTCATATTGATCTTTGGCTCAGGGAAGTTTTTTAAGAAATCTTTTTACTTAGAGACCTATATTAAGCAGTCAGTCACTGGCTTAGACTCTGGAGCTGCCGTCCGCTTTAGGGGTGTCAAGATTGGCCAGGTAACCACTATCGTGCTTTCTGGCGATACTTATGAGAAAAACCTTCCCTTTGAAAACAGAAGGCAATATGTTGTTGTTCGCATGAAAATTTTTGGCGATGAGGTGACAGAAGATCAATTAAATCATTTTATTAAAGATAATCTGCGTGCTCGAGTGAAGTCTATGGGTATCACTGGAGTGAACTATATTGAGCTCGATTTTGTTTCAAGCGCTTCAGATTACCCCACATTGCCTTATAACTGGGAGCCTGAATATCCAGTACTACCCTCAATGCCAAATCAGACTGATGAGATCATTTCCGGTATTCAAAAGTTCATCGATTCCGCTAATCAAATGAATGTTGAATCAACTCAAAAGAAGATTGACGAAGTGTTGGTTAGCTTAAATACCATGATGGTTGGTGATGGTAAAGGCAATGAAGGCATTGTTCGTTCTGTTAAGGAACTTAATATTTTGCTCACTCGAATTGCTAAAGTAACAGATAAGGATGAGCTAGCTATCTTAATGCGTGAACTCGTGGGTGCAGTAACCTCATTACGTCAAACCGTTACCAGTGTTCAAGGGGATACCACCGCAACATTGGAAAACTTAAAGCAAACCAGCGAGAACTTGAATGAACTCAGTCGTATTGCTAGTCAGTCGCCTGCTAGTCTGCTTTGGGCAGAGCCGCCTCCGAAGATCGTGTTACCCATGAATGGCACACAAAGCCAATCAGGAGCTCAAAAATGAAACGCTACTTTCTGACTGCAATAGCATTATTGACCTTGGTATCTTGTTCCTTGCCTACGCGGGCCCCGGTAACACCCAACGCGTGGATGGTTGCGCCTGAACGCACTGGCGCTCCTTATAAGCCAAGAACGGATTATTGGCTCAAAATTGGGGCTGTATCAGTAGCACCTCCATTTGATGGCAAGTCTTTGGTCTATCGTCTAGGCGATCAGCGTTACGAAAAAGATCTTTATAATATTTATAGCGCCATTCCAGCCGAGATGATCGCTAATGCAGAACGCCAATGGCTTAATCAAGCCAATATATTTTCTGCTACCTTAGGGCAAGGCAATAGCTTTTTCCCGTTTTATACCTTGCAAGCCACCGTCGAGGAGTTTTATGGAGACTATCGCGTAAGGCCTGAGGCGGTAGTAACTGTAGAGTTCTTTTTAGCCACTGCTAATGCTGGCATTGGTAATCCTCTTATTGGTTCTAATCGCTACTCTAAGCGTATTGCTTTAAAAGACAATACACCTCAGGCATTGATATTGGGTCAGCAACAAGCGCTTGCAGAAATTTTCAAAGAATATGAAGTCCAGTTGTATAAATATGCTGGTAATTTACCCAAACCCCTAGGACAGTAATATATGGGCCCGCTCAAATCTCGTCATTTTCTTTTGAAGTTCGTTAAATCAGCTTTGCTGTGTTTAGGCTTGCTGGTTGGAAGCCAATCCTTTGCACAAACGTTTCCTAATAAACCAATTCGTTTAGTGGTCCCTTTTGCTCCTGGAGGAAGTACAGACATCATTGCACGGGCAGTCGCAGATTCATTAGGACGTCAATTGGGACAGCCAGTGATTGTTGAAAATAAGGCTGGTGGAGGTGGTTCCGTAGGCGCGCTAGAGGTAATGCGCGCTCCTAAGGATGGGTACACCATTGGTATGGCTACGGTTTCTACTACTGCCGCCAATCCTGCGATCAATCCTAAGATTGGCTACGATCCAATTACAGATTTCACTGCTATTACCAATATTGCAGCAACGCCGAACGTGATTGCAGTAAATCCATCATTCCCAGCGAAAGACTTTAAAACCTTTTTAGCTGTACTTAAAGCAAATCCAGGAATGTATACCTATTCCAGCTCTGGAACAGGTGGTATTGGTCATCTGCAGACAGAATTATTCAAAAGCTTAGCCGGTGTATTCATCGTCCATATCCCTTATCGGGGTGCCGGTCCTGCATTAGCTGATACGGTAGGTGGTCAGGTTTCGATGATTTTTGATAACTTGCCTTCTTCATTGCCTTTCATTAAAGATGGCAAGCTGGTTCCGATCGTGATTGCTGCGCCTAAGCGCTTAGCCCAATTACCAAATGTGCCTACCTTTGCTGAAGTGGGCCTTGCCCCGGTAAATCGTATGGCCTATTACGGGCTATTAGGTCCAGCAGGACTACCAAAAGATGTAGTAGATAAATTTTATGTAGCAATTCAGAAGGTGATCGCCGACCCCGCAGTTAAAAAGCGAATTGAAGACACAGGCTCTATCATTAATGTGAATGGACCCGAAGCCTTCTCTAAAGAAATTAAAGCAGAGTACTCGGTTTATAAAGAAGTCGTAGCAAAGCAAAAATTACAACTAGATTAAAAACAATAGGTGGGGGACATATGGATTTAGGAATTAAAGGAAAAGTTGCTTTAGTCATGGCGTCAAGCCGTGGCCTCGGTCAAGCTATGGCAGTCTCATTAGCGAAAGAGGGTGTGAAAGTGGCGGTCACTGGCCGCAATCCAGAAGGACTAAAGAAATCTGTTGAGCTTATTGAAGCGGCTGGTGGTGTTGCACTAGCCTTGAGTTGGGACTTGTCTGACCATTCTGTAATCGACAGCATGGTTTCTAAGGTAGAGCAAGAGCTTGGACCTATTGATATCTTAATTAATAACACTGGTGGGCCTCCTCCAACCCCAGCTGCTGGACAGGACCCCGCTTTGTGGCAAAAGTCTTTTAACGATATGGTGCTCTCTTTGATTGCTATTACTGATCGAGTCTTGCCGGGGATGCGCGAGCGTAAGTGGGGGCGCATTATTACTAGCACCACTTCTGGCGCCATTGCACCAGTTAAGAATCTGGCAATCTCCAATACTTTACGCGCCGCTTTACAGGCCTGGTCTAAGACTTTGTCGGCTGAGGTTGCTACAGAAGGCATTACCGTCAACATCATCATGCCAGGACGGGTTGCCACTGAACGTTTGCGTCAGCTTGATGAAGCGCGCGCTAAACGCGAATCAACTACCTACGAAGAGGTTGTGAAAGCCAGCTTGCGACAAATTCCGATGGGTCGTTACGGCGATCCTGCTGAATATGGTGATGCTGCCGCTTTCTTAGCAAGTCAAAATGCTTCATTTATTACTGGTACCGTCATGCGTATAGATGGCGGTCAGACACAAGCAGTTTGATCGGATTCTTATCTCGCCTCATTAAGGGCTTACGCCAAGACCTACGATCAACCGAGCTAGTTTGGTTGATCGTAGCCTTAACGCTTTCTGTAACGGCACTTTCTAGCGTCAGCTTTCTAGCTGATCGTATGCAAAGAACCTTTGCATTTGATGCGCGTCAATTACTTGCCTCAGATCTATTGATTGCCTCCGATCAAGCTTTGCCAGAAATCTTTTTAGTTGAAGCAAGAAAAAGAAATCTGCAAATCGCCAATACGGTCGTCTTTCCCTCTATGGCGAGCTCAGGAGCTCAGAGTAAGTTATCTTCCTTAAAGGCGGTAAGTGACACTTATCCCTTGCGCGGGGCTTTGCAGATTGAAACTTCAACTCAGGGTTTTGCTGCAAAAGGTCCTTCCCCCGGTACTGTTTGGGTTGATGCCGCAATGCTGGCCAGTTTGCAAGCAAAGGTGGGCGAGCAGCTGAAGTTAGGCAATAGTCAATTTGTAATTGGTGGAGTTTTAACTCGAGAATTGGATCGAGGGGCTGGCTTTATGAATTTTGCTCCTAGAGTCATGATGTCCATCGAAGATTTACCAACTACAGGTTTACTTGGATTGGGAAGTAGAGTCACTTACCGCTTGTTGTTGGCCGGTGATGATGAAAATATTCAAGCATATGAGCAATCGGCTAATACTTCTATTGAGGCTCAAGGCCTGCGAGGGGTTCGCGTAGAGACGCTTGAGAACGCCCAGCCTGTCATGCGCAAAACCTTAGAGCGGGCAGAGCGCTTCCTTTCTCTGATTGCTTTATTAACCGCGATGGTTTCTGCGGTAGCAATTGCATTATCTTCGCGTCGTTATGTTCTTAAACAGGCAGATGCCTGCGCGGTACTTAAGTGCCTGGGTGCTAGCTCTTCAAGTATTTTGATTAAGCAACTGACTACACTTTTAGGCTTGGGTATCATTGCCGCTATTTTGGGATCTAGTTTAGGTTTCTTGGTTCAGCAGCTTCTGCTTTTGGCCCTTGGTAATTTAGTTATGGGCAATATGCAAAGCATATCAATTTGGCCAGTTCTTTGGAGTGCCGCTTTGTCTTGCTTTTTATTGTTTGGCTTTGCGCTTCCACCCTTATTGGGCTTAGTAAAAGTCTCTCCGGTTCGACTGATCAGAAAAGAATATGCTGGATTACCACGTGTTGCTATTTGGGTAGCACTACTTGGTCTTGGATCTTGCCTTGCATTAATTGCAATTGCAGCACGTGATTGGAAGCTAGCCCTTTGGACTGCTCTGAGTTTTGGTGCTGCCGTTGCCTTGTTTTCATTTATTTCCTGGTTGCTTCTTCGCCTGCTATCGCGTATTCGTACTCAATACTTTGCGCTACGCTTTGTATTGCTGGCGCAAGGCAGAAGTGTGACGTACGCAGTTGTGCAGATAACGGCTCTCGGTATTGCCATCATGGCCTTACTCATGATTTTGTTATTGCGCCAGGATTTATTAAGTGCATGGCAGGGAAACATTCCCGCTGATGCCCCCAACCGTTTTATGATCAATGTCCAGGAAAACCAAAAAGAAGGCATTGATGAAATATTGAGCAGTGCGGGTGTTCCAAAGCCAGATTTTTATCCTATGGTGCGAGGTAGGTTGATAGAGATCAATCAGCGCGCTATTACTCCTAATGCATACCAAGAAGAAAATGCGCGTCGCTTGGTTGATCGTGAGTTCAATCTTTCTTATACCAATGAGCTACCGAATGGCAACCGCATTGTTTCAGGTAAGTGGCTCGAGGGAAGTGCGCCTCAAATATCTCTAGAAACTGGTATTGCGAAGACTTTAAAATTAAAACTGGGAGATGAGCTTAGTTTTGAAGTCGCAGGAGAAAAAATTACCGCCCCCATTACTTCTTTACGCAAGTTAGATTGGGGTTCAATGCGTGTGAACTTTTTTGTCATCATGCCACCCAGTCTATTAAATCAATCGCCTCAATCCTGGATTACTTCTTACTACCAAGATTCCAATCGAGATAATCTTGATTTTCGCTTGAGCCAAGCCTATCCCAATCTCACAGTTGTCGATGTCACTGCATCTATGCAGCAAATACAAGATGTCTTGAATAAGCTGACCGCAGCCTTGAGCCTCTTATTTGCATTTACGGTTATTGCTGCAATCCTGGTTTTAATAGCGGCAATATCAGCAACACAAGATGAGCGTTTCAGAAATGCTGCCTTACTGAAGGCGCTTGGTGCTTCTAGACAAGTCTTAGCCAGAATTGCCAATATTGAGCTTTTGATTATTGGTGCTGTAGCAGGATCTTTAGCGGGAATAGCTGCTGGTGCTGCTGCTTGGGCCCTAGGACGTTATGTTCTAGAAATTGAATTTAATGCTTTTATTCAAGCCCTTTTAATGGGTCTAGGATTTGGAATAACTTCATGCTTGTTGGCAGGTTATCGTTTTCAAAAGAAAATTCAAAGTACCACTGCTATTGAATGCCTTAGGGCAAGCTAGTCTCGGCGACTTTTAATTGAGCGTCACGAGATTTTTAGGAAGTTCAACTAAGCGAGTACCAGCAAAACGATCGGGCAGCCCCTGACGTTCTTTAGGGTTTCTACGATCAAGATAAATGCTAAGTGGCCATATAAATAGCGCCACAGCAAAAAGCATTTCCACAATTTGCCATTTCTCTAAATGAAAGAGTGCCTGAAGTGCAACACATGGAATGATCCAAAGCGATCCAAAGAAATAACGCCAAATAGCTTGGCGTCTGTTGAGGCTAAAGCCGCCTTTATTAATCAATCTGACTCGCCAGGTTTGCATCGCCAAGGTTTGTCCCGATTTAGTCCAATACCAGACAAAATAAATACCAAGTACAAGATAGAGATAAAGAAAGGTTAGCCAACTTGGAAGTGATACACCAAAAAGGATGCCTAGCCCCAGGTTTGGTAGTAAAAACGTAAACGCAATGACTCCCAGTAATACAAGTTGCTCATACAGGCCACAGAAGACGCGTCGCCAAAATTGAGGTGAGGGTAAATCGTTTAACTCAGCTGGCGTCATAGAACCGCTTAACAATCAAAGGGTGATGAAAATTAGTTATTGCTAGTGCTACTTGTATTGCTTTCGGCATTGCTGCTGGGAGCAGGGGGCTCAGCAGGAGCGGGAGGCGTAAGCGTCGGGTTTTGTTTAATGGGGTGCTGTTGCAAAGTGGGTGCATTAGCTGCTGTCGGTTTTTTCTTTACTTCTGATTCAGCTAATTTTTTCTTTTGATCGTCACTTAGTTTTTGATAAGCATTCCAGGCCTCTGCTTTTTTCTCTGCAGGGAACTTGAGGCTACTTAAGTAATTATCACGTGCAAGTCGTCGATCTTTTTGAGAGAGATTAGACCAACTTGTCATTCTGGATTGAAGCCGCTCTTGATCTTGAGCGCTCATTTTGGGATAGATGTTAGAAACTTGAATCCACTTTTTGCGGCTATCGGGAGACATATAGTCCCAGTCACTCTCTAGTGGCGCAAGAATCTTTTGTTGGCTCGGTTTTAGACCTTCCCAAGTTCCATCCGGTTTCTTTTCTGGGACCGCGTTTACCTTGCTTTGCGTGCTAGCCGAGGCGACTGCTGTCTGGGCATTAGAGATGCCATAGCAAATAGGGCCTAAAGCAAGAGCTAGGCAAGCGCTAGCGAGAAAGGGCTTTAGGCTTAGCGGCATTCGAACAGGCTTAGATTATTTGCTTTGAATGGTGTTAGGAGAATCGTTACTAGACTCAGAAAGTGGGCCGTTCTTAAGGAAGGCCATGAATCCGCTATCAGCGTATGCATCCGGAGGCACGTCATCAGTTAGCAGTGCTGCATCAACTTCTGCGATGTCGTTAATACGCGAATCATCTTGCCATTGGGCAATACCAATCAGTCCGAAGACCAAAACTGCCAAAGGAGCTATCCAGCCAATTGTGTCCCAAATGCCATTAGAGGATCCAGAGCCCCATCTTCCAGTAGCGCTTGCAAGGGCACGCTTTTGAACCAGAATCTTTTCAGGCTTCTTAAGAGAAATAGCCTTCATACGTGCTGCGTAGAGACGATCTTTGATTTCCTTTGGAAGAGTCCCTTTGCGCAACAGGGCGGCGCTAGCCTGGCCAAATTGGTCGACTTGGGTCTGGTCTAGTTGATCATCAAAGTGTTTCACAGCGTAATTCCTTTTAATTTCAATGCTTTAGCTAAAGCTTGGGTTGCCCTAGAGCAATGCGTTTTCACGCTACCCTCGCTACAACTCATCGCTTTAGCAGTTTCAGTAATACTGAGCTCATCCCAATAACGCATCAGGAAGGCTTCTCGTTGACGTACAGGTAATTTCGATATTTCTGACTCCAAAGCCTGTAAAAGCTGACTTTGTTCCAGTTTATGGGCACCATCTTGGTGAATTTCACTGTCATCTGGAGCCGAAAGTGACTCTAAGGGGTCAAAATCATCATTTTCATCAGATTTTTTACCCATGTTTGAAAATAGGGTGACCCAGGTATTGCGTACCTTTTGACGCCTAAACCAATCATGAATGCGGTTTTGGAGTATGCGTGTGAAAACTAAGGGTAGTTCGGCCGCAGGTCGATCGCCATATTTCTCAGCCAACTTAATCATGGCATCCTGAACGATATCGAGAGCGGCATCATCGTCACGCACGGCATAAACGGCTTGCTTGAAGGCACGCTGCTCGATACCGCTCAGAAAGTCAGATAGTTCTTGGGCTGATGCCATGCAATCGATTAGACCCCAATCAATGAGAATTGGGTCATTTTAGGGGATTGCTATAGAATATAGGGCTTACTACCTAGATTCTCATTTACGAAGTGGTTTTTCCGGTAGCAGCGCCGTTCGAACTCGGGCCAAAAGCAAGAGACAGAACAGACCAAACAATTTTTTGCCGAAAATTGCAAAGGACGAAAGAAAATGAATACAAGCAGCGCCGAATTTTTAGCCTCTAAAGCTAACAAAGACTCAGCAAATCCAAATACCGTAGACGCACCTCCAGAGATGATTGGTGCTGAAATGCTGGTGCAAGCATTGCACAAAGAGGGAGTTGAATTCGTATGGGGTTACCCAGGCGGTTCAGTACTTTTTATCTACGACGAAATTTTCAAGCAAGATAAGTTCGAGCATATTTTGGTTCGACATGAACAAGCAGCTGTACATGCAGCAGATGGCTACGCTCGCGCAACCGGTAAGGTTGGTGTTGCATTGGTGACATCAGGGCCAGGCGTAACAAACGCTGTTACTGGAATTGCCACTGCCTATACCGATTCGATTCCAATGGTGATCATCAGTGGAAACGTGCCAACCCATGCTATTGGTGAAGATGCCTTCCAGGAGGCTGATACGGTTGGCATTACCCGTCCTATCGTGAAGCACAATTTCTTGGTTAAAGATGTTAAAGATCTGCCATTAGTATTGAAGAAGGCTTTTCATATTGCCCAGACAGGACGCCCTGGCCCAGTATTGATTGATATTCCTAAGGATGTCTCTGCTGCTAAAGGCCCTTTTGTTTATCCAGAAACTCTGGAGATGCGCTCCTATAACCCAGTTGTAAAGGGTCATAGCGGTCAAATTCGCAAGGCAATTTCTTTATTGCAAGAAGCAGAGCGTCCCTATATTTACACCGGTGGCGGTGTGATTTTGTCCGATGCTGCGCCTGAACTTAAAGAGTTCGCAGAATTATTGGGTTATCCAGTTACCAATACCCTCATGGGCTTGGGTGGCTTCCCCGGAACTAGTCCTCAATTTGTAGGTATGTTGGGTATGCATGGAACCTATGAAGCCAATATGGCGATGCAACACAGTGATGTGTTGATTGCAATTGGTGCGCGTTTTGATGATCGCGTAATCGGTAACACAGCACACTTTGCAAGTCATCCTCGCAAAATCATTCACATTGATATTGACCCATCCGTTATTTCTAAACGTGTGAAGGTAGATGTTCCTATTGTTGGTGATCTCAAAGAAGTATTGCAGGAGATGACTGCGCAACTGAAGGCTGCAGGCCCTCGCAAGAATGGCGATAAGGTTGCAGCATGGTGGGATCAGATTAATGAGTGGCGCAAAAAAGATTGCTTGAAATATGACGAAGCATCTCAAATTGTGAAGCCTCAATATGTGGTTCAAAAATTATGGGAACTCACGGGTGGTGATGCTTTTATTACATCAGACGTTGGCCAACATCAAATGTGGGCTGCCCAGTTTTATAAATTTGATCAACCTCGCCGCTGGATTAACTCTGGTGGACTGGGAACGATGGGTGTGGGCTTGCCTTACGCCATGGGTATTAAGAAGGCATTCCCTGATAAAGATGTATTTGCCATTACTGGTGAGGGTTCAATCCAGATGTGTATTCAGGAACTTTCTACCTGCAAGCAATACAACACTCCAGTAAAAATTGTTTCATTGAATAACCGTTACCTTGGTATGGTTCGCCAATGGCAGGAGCTGACTTATAACAAGCGCTACTCCAGTTCTTATATGGACTCACTACCTGATTTTGTGAAGCTAGCAGAAGCATTTGGTCACGTCGGTATGCGCATTGAGAAGAAGTCAGATGTTGAAGGCGCTTTGAAAGAAGCGATACGCCTGAAAGATCGCACTGTATTTATGGATTTCCAAACAGACCCAGAAGAAAACGTATGGCCTATGGTCCAAGCAGGGAAGGGTATTACCGAAATGCTATTGGGCAGTGAGGATCTGTAATGCGACACATTATTTCCGTATTAATTGAGAACGAACCGGGTGCTTTATCCAGGGTTGTCGGACTTTTCTCTGCGCGTGGCTACAACATTGAGACATTGAGTGTTGCGCCAACCGAAGACCCCTCTTTGTCTCGTATGACCATCGTTACTATTGGTTCAGATGATGTGATCGAGCAAATTACTAAGCATTTAAATCGCTTGGTTGAGGTGGTTAAGGTGTTTGACTTAAGTGAGGGCCCTCATATTGAGCGCGAGCTCATGATGATTAAGGTTCGTGCAGTTGGTAAAGAGCGTGAAGAGTTAAAGCGAACGACCGATATTTTTCGCGGTCGCATTATTGATGTGACTGATAAAAGCTACACCATTGAGTTGACTGGTGATAGCGCCAAACTAGATGCATTCATTGACTCAATTGATCGTGCTTCGATTCTGGAAACTGTCCGTTCGGGCGGCTCTGGTATTGGTCGCGGTGAACGTATTTTGAAGGTTTAATTTTTTTTAACTGATTTATTGCAGTAACAAAACATATATTCAACACAAGGAAAGAGCATGAAAGTTTTTTACGATAAAGACGCTGATTTGTCCCTCATTAAGGGCAAGAAAGTCACCATTATTGGTTATGGTTCACAGGGTCATGCACATGCATTGAACCTCAAAGACTCTGGCGTTAATGTAACTGTTGGTTTACGTAAGGACGGTGCTTCCTGGAGCAAAGCAGCGAATGCTGGATTGACAGTGAAAGAAGTTGCTGAGGCGGTAAAAGATGCTGATGTGGTAATGATGCTCTTGCCTGACGAGCAAATTGCTGACGTGTACAACAAAGAAGTACATGGCAATATCAAGCAAGGTGCCGCTTTGGCATTTGCTCACGGTTTTAATGTTCACTATGGTCAAGTGCAGCCACGTACTGACTTGGACGTA
>JACCDO011187830.1_pt1 | contig 11893 bp, 14 predicted proteins | sample 7446101 | NCBI WGS metagenome assembly JACCDO01 (sample SAMN15323440, study PRJNA562643) | freshwater metagenome | isolation source: river surface water | place: USA:Blue River Watershed | collected 2017-08-16 | reverse complement strand
TATGTGGTTAAGTTTGTTGATTATTTTCACAAAATAAATGATGGAATAAAAGACAAAATATATAGAAACAAAACATATAAATCTCTATCGCCACGATGTTTGAACCCATCCAAAAAATGTTTTTTCAAATCTGGAATTCATTTCAGAGCATTAAAACCATTGTTTCGTCGCAAGCAAATTCTTTGGTGCAACAATATCCAGACCAGTCATTTAAACTGTTCTGGATGTACAATTACTACTCTGTTGTAATAAATGAATTTCTGGCGAAATACAATTTTCGGTTTTCTAGATCACATCATTTTTCGATGCCGATAGAGAATGAGTTTTTTGCGCGGTTTTCATATTATATTACCGAACCTGCCAAATATCATCTCTATTTTGAACATTCACAAACCAGATTGATGGACAATCAACATGCCATGATGCACCTGTATAAAACACCCGAATACATTCTGTGTGGATTTACTTTGCCTATGCAAGAAGCACCAGTAAGAAGCAAGGCAAAATTCATCAATGTGATATTTGCCAATGCATCCACGCCAGAACCCTTAACCATTAAATTTGACAAAAATTATTTTCAGGTGGGAAATGCGGTGCTGAGCGCGGCGCACGTATTATTATTGCTGAATTCACTGTATGAACCACACAAATATGTGTTTGACGCCAATTATGAATTGAAAATCATGGATGGTGCATTTAATTTGGTATCGTTGAACTTCAATGAATATATACTGTTTGATGACAGTGATATAGGATATGTGAAGATGACTGCGTAAAATAGACTTTGGTTCGAAACCACAGTGTATATTTTTCTTATGGGTTTATATAACATGTACAGTGAAACATACAAAACACCTTTCTCTATTGGCGACAATGTTATTTATTCAAAAAAGGGGGAAATAACAGATATCAAAGTTAGCAATGATGCTGATATTTATTATGTTGTAAAATTCAGCGACCGTCATTCAATTATAACGACTTCAAACAATTTAAGAATGAATAATGAATCATCTGATTTAGATAACCTGACGAATCAATTTAAAAACATGAATATGCACCAAGATATGCTGTATAATAAATATTTTGAAAGCAAAAAGTATCCTTCCACAATGGGTGGCAAACGAAAAAGCAAACGAAACAACAAACGAAACAAATCCAAGAAATCGAGAAGTGTAACCAAGGTTCCTAATTAAAAGGAAGGATCTTAAGGAAACCTACGGTTTCCTTAAAAGGGAAAGGTCCAAGGAAAACCTACGGTTTTCCTTGAAAATTGATTTTGCATGCCTCCTCCATCTGTTGTTGCAATAAAATAAACAATTCGTAAATATATTTAGACAGAATATGACAACTAATAATATAAAAGTGGAAATGGAACAAACACCACTACACCCTTTGAATTGTAAATGGGATTTGTATTACCATTTACAAACCGACAAGAGTTGGACACTCAGCAGTTATAAAATCATCATGAACGAGATTGATGCAATGGAAAAGGTGGTTGCATTAAATGGCGCCTTGCCCGATTTTGCTCTTTATAATTGCATGTTCTTCTGTATGAAACAGGGTGTTACACCTATGTGGGAAGATCCGCGAAACCGGACTGGTGGGTGCTTTTCATATAGAGTGTTGAACAAAAATGTGCCAGGGGTTTGGCGCAAACTGATGAATGCTATGTGTGGCAACATTTTGTGCGCCAACAAAAAACACGAGCAGCACATCAATGGCATTACTGTATCACCCAAGAAGAACTTTTGTATAATAAAAATATGGTTGGATACTTGTAAGTTGCAAGATCCCGGTATGATTATTAACATTGCCGACTTGCCTAGGGAAGGGTGTCTGTTTAAAAACCATGCGCCCGAATTCTAATTAAGGGAACCCATGGTTCCCTTAAGATCCCTCCTTTATTTTGAGATTATTCCTTTATTTTGAGATTATTCCTTTAAGAGGATGGGATTGGATGGGGCGTTTTTTTAATTAATGTGGAACACATTTAATTCGGGCAAAAATTTTACATCTTTATGAAAAAAGATGCAAAATGCATCATCTTATATTTTGTTTTTTAATTAATTAACTATGTGTTATGTGTAATATGTAATATTTTATGTGTTATATGTAATGTGCTCATTTATTCCAACAAAGTATCTACAAACTGCGCCTGTCTTGCAAAACCCTCTTCTAAATCATAATCATATCCATATGGTTTCATTTGTCTTGTAGGAACATAATTCATATTTGGAATATAATTGTCAGGCATATTCATAAATATCTCGCAACTCGGCAAATTCATCGGTGTAGTATCCATTAATGCCTTGCACACCATTTCATTCTCATAATCTGTTTGGTGATGTCTTCTAAGTTCACTTCTTTCGGCATCATCTACTAATTCATCTGCCGCGCGTTCCTCTGTATTATAATTATCAAACATATGTGATTCCATATATTTGACGTCTTGCCACATTGATAAGAATTTTTCACGATTTTCATAAATCTCTCCCATATATATCATCCTTTGTAATTCATCATATTTTTTAAATATTTCGCCGTCTCTATCATACTTTCTGTAATACATACACGATTCAATAACCTGTGATAATATTGATGCAAACTCGTTTGCCATCTTGTATTGTGTTGTCTCGAGAGGAGACGATGCATAAAAGTCTTCTGTAGTGTCCATTGCATATTGTCTTGTAAGTTCGCTTCTTTCAGAAGCATCGCAGTCTTGATAAAACCGTGTGTCTGCTTCGCAGTTATAACTTGCTTTAAGATTACTATTGTCTTTGTAAACATCCATATGATCATACACCGAATATTCATTTCCGTACAAAATCATCCCGCCAACTATTTCCATTCCGGTTTTTTTAAGCATTCTAATCTGGTCTTCTGCTTCACTAGTCAAATCTTGCATTTCCATCTTAATTAAATCGGTTGTAATCCGAATCTCTTCTTTGATTAATCGCACCGCAAAATCGATATCATCTGTGTTATTGACGATTATGATCATTCTCTCTACACTGTTTCTAACTTGCATGGTATTCATTTTCTTAAACTGTTGATTTATTGTTTTAATATTATTTATCTTTTGTCTTTTTTGAAATCGTTTCAAAAAAGAATCAATTTTTCTGGTTCACTGTTTACGAGATTTCTTGTGTTTACGAGATTTCTTGTGTTTGCGGGTTTTTTTGCCGCCCATTTTTGAATACATGTTAAACACATCATTGTTTTCTACTAGAAGTTTCAATACAGTATCAATTGCGTGTGGGTCTAATATTATAATGCTCGACAGTTTATCTTGTGAGAATGTCTGCATGCCTTCAGTAATAGTTTTTTCATTGTGTGGAATCAAAAACAGAGAATCCATGATGAAATTGTACAACACTATTGTTTCATCATTCTCTTTTAGTTTGCCATTTATTTGCATTTCAGAAATCTTATTTATCAATACCATGCATTTCTTAAAAACACTGTACTCAACTATTCTGGTTACGGATAATCGGGATTCGTGCTCATGCGCCCACGAATCACACAATATGACATAGTCCCCACATTTATAAATAAAACAAACATGTGTCATAGAAGTCATTTTCTCATTTTTATAAAAAAATATCAACAAATATGATTTATTGTTTTCCAAATTTATCATGGTTGGGTCTGTTTGAATTTTTTTTTTATTTTCATATTTGTTAAACCAAAAATCCGCATTTTTTTGAACACTGGGTATTTGGACCCCATGTTTATGAAAAACATCCATTTTCGTTTTTTCATAATTTGGGTCTCTTACCCCATATCCACTTATTATTTTGTAAAATGTATTTGCAATATGGAATATTTTGGTGGATTTCTTAGAATCGCCTTGAACAATTGCTTCGCCGATTCTGGCATAATTGTCTTCATACAACAAAAAATGGTAAATAAACATAAATGGGGCAAATTGTCCGCAACACTCCCATCCTCTGAAAAAATTAGGACATTTGGTGCATTTGATTTTTAGTTTTTCTATGTATTTTGCCAATTGATCTATGTTGTTCGCCTCTTGTATACAATGCGCCAAATCACACTCCGTGTTTGTAACAGTGATTGTGATTTCATCGTTGTCTGCCATCAATGTGTGATTTAATGATTTTTTCACCACTTTGTTCAATTCATATTTGCTCTCGAATGGCACATAATATGTTAGACTAAATCTATACATGTCTGGATTGTATGTGTAGTTGAATCTTATTTTTTGACATCTGTCTAGATTTGCCTCTGTTGGCAATGGCAATGCAATCCTGTCTATATTGTCAGTTATTGTGTATTTTTCTCCAGTATTCAATAATTTTTGTGTGTGAAAATCGCCGTAATATACAGCATAAGTCATCGCATTTTGGTTTTTATTTTTGCCTTCTGTGTTCGCCCCTGCACGAATTAACATTTCAATGATATGATTATAACTGCCTTTCTCGTTGTTTTTTATTGCAATTATTAGCGGTGAATATCCGTCTGCGTCCGTCAAGTTCACGTCTGCGCCGTGGTTTAACAGAATTTCTGTTGCGTGCGCATTTTTTTCATAAACCGCAACAAATAATGGTGTTTGACCATCGATATCGGGTCTATTTATGTCTGCATTTTTGCTAATTAAATATTCAAGAACGGGCAGATTGTTTCTGTATACTGCAATATAAAGAGGCGTTCGTAATTTGTCGTCTGGCAAATTAATATTTGCACCTGCTTCAACCAGGATTTTTATAACATCCATGCTAATATTTTTTCTGAATGCACTTATAAATAAAGGCGTTTGTCCATAATAGTTTTTTCCATTTACTTTCGCGCCTTCTTTTAATAGTTTTTCCACAGCAGATTTGACAATTGCGTCGTTTGTTTCATTTGTCTTTGTTATTAAATTCAATAATTCATATGTTGGATCCTCATCATCCGAAGCATCTAATAATTCTTTTGGAAAACTTGCCAAACTTGCCATTATATTATTATTCTACATTTTTATTAGTTGGTTCGCACAATCCTGTTTTTTTATTTCTGCGAGTTCCTTTCGGACATTTGGATTTTTTTTCATGTGGTTCGCAAATTCCTGTTTTTTTATTTCTTCGAGTTCCCTTCGGGCATTTGGATTTTTTGCGCGATCCTTGCGAAGAAGATCCAGAACTGGATTTTTTGACTTGTTCAAATGACTCTAATATTTCCTGTATTATTTCTTTTGGTGAACTGTGTTGTTTTGGCAGAGGATGAGGCGAATCCTCAGGAGATCTGTGTTTTGGCAGCATTACTGTAGGTAAAGGAGGCGGCGAGTCTTCCGGTGATCTGTATTTTGGCAGCATTACTGGAGGTAGAGGAGGTGGCGAATCCTCAGGTGATCTGGGTTTTGGCAGCATTACTGTAGGTAAAGGAGGTGGCGAATCCTCAGGTGATCTGGGTTTTGCCAGCATTACTGGAGGTAAAGGAGGTGGCGAGTCTTCAGGTGATCTGGGTTTTGCAATAATCTTTTTACCCTGCATCTTCGACTCTATTGCCTCTATGGTGGTTCTAATTTCAGGATGATGTTTGTCATAAATACTGACCTTGTAATGCATAATTGGAAATTTCTTAATTTCATACTTTTCATTTGTGTTAATAATGTCCAACCAATTATTACCCATTTCGTCCAATGGATTTTTTATAATATCCAAATGTTTGTATTTTGTTTCATTAAAATGATACACATAAATGTCGGACAAATTTAGTCCATATTTCGCCAATTTGTGCGTTTTTGCATAAAAGTGGGACAAATTGTATTGGATCGGCAAATTGTAATGAAATTCATTCACATATTCAAACAGAGTTTCGTTGGGATATTTGCATTCATGTTTCACAACATCCTGTATTTTTGACAAATATTTGTGAAACATATGCATGCTCGGATGTATTAGCATTACGCCGCCATTTAAACGACCCATGTTTTTGCATTCGGCAATAACCACACTTGGATTGTTTATTATTTTGTCGGTGTTGAACTTTATTTTGCGATTGCCAATGTGATATGTGAGAATCGCGGGGGCATTCAACGCAAATATAGAATCCAATGGTTTCATAATTACCATGTCTGACTCGATAATACATACTGTGTCATACTGTGTCAAAGTGTAGGCAAAAATGAAATTGCAAGTGCGCAGTGTGTTGAAATTTGCATAACCACTTTTGAATTCCACATCAAATGTGATTTTGCGGTCATCATATGGAACCACTTTTGTGACTAAAGGACGAATTGCATCCACAAATGATTCGGGTGTGTCGCTTTCCGAATATAAATAAATAATGTCGTGTTGGGTATATTGGCGCAACATGCGGAAAAAATACATCTCCAATTCTAAATACACAGGATTATTGCCAAAATGAATTATGGCGTAAGCAAACTTTTTTGCTGTTGCGTTGCCTATGTGTGCATATCCACCGCCGCCAGGTGCGCCTCTATATGATCCTGTGTCACCTCTGTATGATCCTCTATCGTCTCTATAATCTCTGTATCCTCCGCCGCCTGGATTGCCTCTGTATCCTCTATCGCCAGGTGCGCCTCTATCGTCTCTATAATCTCTGTATCCTCCACCGCCTGGATTGCCTCTGTATCCAGGTGCGCCTCTGTAATCTCGACCACTCATGTTTATATATATTTTGTATATTTTGAATTCCAAAATATGCAAAGGTTTAAAAGTGCAAAGGTTTCATTAATTCGGCGGGAGCGGCGCCAAACACAACTTAATCTCACCAAGCGATGCAACATCATATTTGACAATCAACGGCAAGTCATTTCCTAAATACATCTCCAAATGTGTGCACAATGGTGTGCACTTGATAAAATTATTCAAACTCTTTACTGAGAATTCACCCTGTATGACTACCGATGGATCCGGTTTTACTAAAAAATCCATGTGCTTGTCCGACTCCGACCGCTTAAATTTAGTCTTTGCAAAAGTGCCAACACAGGAGAATATTAAATCATCGCCTACCGATTTAATTTCAACACGGTCTGTTAAAGCATTCAAGTCTCGCACTATTTTCTGAAAATCGGCAGTGGGCAAATTAATAATTGTCGAGTATTGCACATCAGGTATTACTAGTTCCTCTGTGTCGGGTTCTATCAAGCGCAACTTGTAATCATAGGTTTGTCCCACATTGCGATTGTCGAATTCCATTCCTAAATAAGAGACGATTCCGTCCTGATAATCCTCCTTGTTGATGTACATTGTTAGAGTGTCGTCGTTTGAAAGTGTCGAAATTAACTTGAAAAAATGCATTGTGTTGGTGCATACAACGATTTTGTCGGGGGCGCAATTGTAATGTTCGAACTTCTTGGCATTCAAATTTACACTCACCAACATTGTGTGAGTCTTGTCAAAATTGATAATTTTCATACCCTCTTTGGTGAAAGTGATGGTTGCATCTGTCAAAATATCCTTTAATGCTGTGGTGAGATTTCGTATGGGTTGGATTTGAACCGTTTTAATTGTTAATACATGGTTGTCCTCGTTCATTTGAATAATAGGATTATAAACGCATTTTTTCTAAATTGGTTTTTCACAAAATAATATTAAGGAAACCTACGGTTTCCTTAAGATCCTTCCCTTGAGGGTAAAAGGTTAAATTAAGCAAGTGGTGTCTATGAACATAATTACCCTTAAAGGAGGGGTCCTAGGGGAACCTTGGTTCCCCTGAAAGTTGATCCCTTTTTTGCCACTTCAACACAAACACAAAATAAATACAACACTTAAAACAACAATTAAAACGGAAACTTAAAACAACAATTAAAATGGACAACTTTGATTTAGAAATTACTTACGGACACATGAGCGTCGAGTTTATCTTGAAAAGATTTACTACAGGAAATATCATCATCAATGATAATCCTAAATGGGATTTGGAAAAGCAACAATCATACATAGAAAGTTTATTCTTCGAACAAGATACAATGTACCCACTTGTATTAACAAGTGAAGATCAAATATTGCACGTGCGCGATGGGTGCCAACGATTAAATGCAATCATCAAATTTGTAAGTGGAAAATTTGCTTGCAACGACAGTTTCTATGAAGATTTATCAAAATACGACAAATCCACATTTATGAGTTGCATGCTCTATTGCGAAACAATAATGGAACCAACAGAGTCGCAAATTGTAGAAATTTGCGAATCTCTATCTTTGCGAGACATTAATATGGTCAGATTTCAAAAATACAAACGGATTGTTTTTAGAGACAGCAATTTGTATCATCCAGATACAGTGAAATTTGCTAAAACAAAATTAATAGAAATGTGTCCTCATGCAGACACCACGCCTCATTATGTGGAAATCGACTTGGAACATGGCGAGAATGTGGATATTTGCGACCTTTGTGGCAAGGGATTATAAATCTCATGTTTGAATCTTTGCACATTCAAACAAAATTAGTGGTTTTTTTTCATATATTCCTGTATAATGAAATTTCCTGTGCGTTATTTACCATCTCTATTGACAAAGAGAGATAAGGTCAAACAAATCAATATGTTGCAAAAGTCGCGCAAATTATACAAAAAAGGCAAATACTACACAAGGAAACCAGTCAAATCATTTGTTTCCAAACCTTCCAAACATTTAGCAAAGGCGCGCCTAATATATGGTGTTGAAAATGTCGCGCCATCCGATGAATTAGCAAAAGCAACCAGTTGCTCTATTGGCGCCTTGCAAAAAATCGTCAATAAAGGTGAAGGTGCTTATTTCTCGTCGGGATCGCGACCCAACCAAACGGCGCAATCGTGGGGATATGCGCGATTGGCAAGCGCAATTACAGGGGGCAAATCGGCAGCAGTTGATTATAACATCATTGATGAAGGGTGCGACCATAGAGGAAAAGCGTTCTTTTATGCCGAAGAAGCAAAAAAGAAATATGGAACTAGGGGAACCAAGGTTCCCCTATGACCCCTCCTTTTAATTTTACTAATCAAAAGGGAGGGGTCTAAGGGGAGAACAACCTACGGTTGTTCCACTTCTCGATGCCACGTAGTGGCATCTTGAACCACAGATTCACCTTGCTTTAATTTTATTAATCAAAAGGGAGGGGTCCAAGGGGAACCGTAGGTTCACCTTGCTTTAATTTTAATAATCAAAAAGGAGGGGTCTAAGGGGAACCTTGGTTCCCCTTGAAGGATCATAAGGAAACCTGCGGTTTCCTTATCTTGCATTACCACCCCGGGTCGTAAGCAATTCAACATCGGCAGGACTAAAACAAACTTTGCCAGTGGATTTCGTGTATCCATAATCCTTGCAATCGGCGCGTGCAGGGTTCATTCCTAAATAACCCATTAATCCACTGTGTTCAACAGTGGCATCGCCCTGAACGCCGTCGAATCCAGTCACTTTCTTGGGTTCAGAAGCAGGAACGGCGCCATATTCAGAATATCCCAAAGGAGCAAATCCCTCGGTATCATCTCTATTGTAAAAATAATCCATTGCCTGGGCAAATCCTTCATAAGGATGTCCCTGCAAACTCTTGTTCTCAAATCCGTAAGAAGGAACTAATCCACTTGAACCAAACATCATTGCAACAATTGTCAAAACAAGGAGTCCAGCGCATACAATAATAGTATCAGTTGAGATAGGCATATTTATATAGATATTCTCTATATAAATATTTACCCTAAACTTTGCCTGTTCGCGCCTCTATTGGAATTTCCGGCAACTCGTCAAACCCTTGGACTTCAAATACTCGGTCTTTATTTATTTTTTTTATGTATCCATTGATTTTATTGTATGATTTGACATATGCTGCTCTCTTCTTTTTGAAATTCTTTGCATACACATTGCGCTTCAATTTATTCACGATTTCGGTTCCAACAAGTTGCAATTTGCTAATATTTTCTCTCAATAATTCCCGATAATCATCTATGAATCGCGTAATATTTTTTTCATTATCACTGACACCTGTTTTAATATTATCCACGGCACTTTGCAATTCATTAATCGCATTCTGTTTGTCGGATATTCGTTGCGCATATGCTGCTGCCTTTTCCTTGTTGCGTTCATCATACATCTTGTATAAACCCAATATTCGCGCATTGGCAGCATTTTGCTTTTTTTCAATTGTTTCCACTATTTTGTCCAAATTCTTATCAACCCATGTTGCACTTCTGGTTATTGTATTCACATAACAACGATCGGCAAGTTTTTTATTGAAAAATTTGGCAATGGGATCGTCACAAGTTGCGCCCATTTCATTCATCACAGACGCGTGCAAATAAATATGCATCCACACAATCGCAATCAAAAATGTGCCAAAGAAAATTACAGTATTTATGACATAGGGTTGATTCAACATAAAATACGAAACTGCTGTCATATCTATAATTATAACACATCTAATAATGTCACTACTTTTTTGCAGCATCCAGCACCTGTTTGTACAGTGTGTCGTAATTCTTCGTCTGCTTCACCACAGTCAAGTTGCCGTCATTTATGTGTTTTTGCACCATCATTCCCGCAATCACCTTTTGCATACCCTCTTTGATTGCTAAAATGTTGTTTTGTATGGCAACTGCTAAATTATTCACTTTTCCTTCCGATTTGTTGTAAGCATCCTGCAATCTGTCCATATTTGCATTGACTTTATTCATGTTGTCATCAAGCACATATTTGGCATCGTTGATTTTTTGCACAACCGGGTTCTGAATATGATGTGTCAACTTCTGTTTTCCTTGCAACACGCATTTTTGAACTCGTCTCTCGGATTCTTTTCCGAAAATCCACGAAAACATCCACAAAAATGTCAATAAATTGGGGTCACATTCCATGTTTTCAGAATTGCCGTCGATTTGCAAATATTTAGAAGCAAAGTTTATTCCAAGCATCACATAAATAAAGACAATTGAAATGTACATAGATGTTGACCACAGTGAATCTTCTATTCCCAAATTAAACACAAATAACCTGTCTGACATCCTATAAGTTTCTTGGATAAGTTAATTTAGTCAAAATAATCATAATTCTGTATGATATAATCGCGCCTAATGTCATCTAATTCATTCACACAAAGTTTAAATATGAAAGCACTCATGGAAAGTGATGATTATGTTAATAATACAGACAAAATTCGCGAAATCAAACACAGCGAACTCATTCTTGCTGATATTGGAAAATTGTGCGAATTAAAAAAAACTCATCACAAAATGAAAATCGTGGAGGAAGAAAAATACAAATATTTGTGCCAAACTTCGTGCCCCTTTTTACACAATAATTACACTGATATTTTCAACAAGGTTGTGTGTGATGAATTGGACATGAATATGTTGGTGAATTTTGTAAAAACCTTGAAACAAATAGAGGATGGATCGATGGACCAATATGACGCCTCTGTGAAAGTTGGCACTATATTGAAAGAGATGTATGTGGATAGCGCCATGCGCCGGGGGCAAAAATTAGATGAAAAATATGCGGGCGATGCTAAAAAATTTGTGGAACCCAAACCCATGTCGTGGAAAGATTACAAAGAAAAAACTAAATAATACACATTATTTATGCATCATCATCACTGGATGCTTCGCTGTGCTCATCGCATTCTAGTGTGCATCCTGGTGCGCATCCATCCACTTCATTTATAAATGGATTTGCCAACATATATTCGGTGCGCTGTCGCAGCGCCGATTCATCCACATTGCGTTGCGCGCCCGACGATAGAGGCGCAAAATATTCCTTTATCCACAATTTATCTTGACATTTTGCCGCATACCACATCCACGATTCATATGCATCTGTTTGAGACATTACTACCGGACACAATTTCCAATACAGATAGATTCCCAGCATTCCTGACAATCTGCCATAAATCTTCTTGGGTCTGGCAATTCCGTGTTTTGCCATTGCTATTTTTATTATTTTGAAATACTCCAAATACAC
>JACCDO010052418.1_pt1 | contig 11894 bp, 5 predicted proteins | sample 7446101 | NCBI WGS metagenome assembly JACCDO01 (sample SAMN15323440, study PRJNA562643) | freshwater metagenome | isolation source: river surface water | place: USA:Blue River Watershed | collected 2017-08-16 | reverse complement strand
AGATTAAACTGCAGGCGCAGTGACACCTCGTCATACAACTCGTTGAATAGTCCGTAGTGGTCAGCACCGTTCTTAAGACCTACCGTCTCGGTGGACGTAATACTCACCGAATCTAGGAGACCATTGACTCCCGACAAGGAAATGGTGGGTAATGTACGAGCTAGTGCACTATTGACTGGTGGAAATCCAGTTGAAGGTAAACTAACATTGCTATAGATGGATATTGCACTCGATGGCGCGATTGCTTCGTTGACTGTCACTAAAAGCCTATGGCTTACACTTTGCCATTGAAACGACACATTGTGCGAGGAGCTAATCTCAGTGTCAAGCGAATCGACCTCAGTCGAAGGTAAGTAAATACTGATGACGTCATCGCGCTCTAGTTGCGTAATCAATGTAAAGCTCAGCGTCATGGCGATTGAATCACTTAGTTTCGCTGGTTCAAAGACGATTGCCGACTCTAACACATGCGAAATCGTGTCAATAGAAGTCAGTGCAGTTGGGCCAAAATTTCCACTTGAACTATTGGTGGATATTTGAAAGTAGCTGGCAAGCGACGCATTCACACCATGTTCGGGCAACCTCAAGCCATAAATATCGAAATCAAATGAGGAAGTCAACTCGTTGGTATTCACAACTTGGACTATTAACACTTCTTCGCACTGTATCCACGTGGCCTTGAAGTTAGGGTCGCTAGTAAGCAGGTGACTAATACTATTGGACCAAAAAAACGGCATGAAAATATTCACACTATCATACTCGTAGAAACCCTGCGTTGAGTACTCGAAGTACAGCGAGAGAATGACGTCTTGGCCGGCGTGTACCGACGAGCCGGTAGCGATCGGCTGGAACGTAACGGTAGCGTTTACCAGGCTAGCAATAGGTTGAAAATAAGAAAACTCAGCAGGACCGAACAGCTCCCAATTGCTGCGCAGCTGGATCGTGGGAATGCCCGTCTTGTTGTTGATGCCGTCAACTGGGATTTTAAAACCATTTTCTTCACTGATAATTAACGGCTCTAAAGATTTAAATGTATTCAAAATATTCAAAACGAATGTAGATTCCACGTCATTCCAGATGGCGTACATGTAAGCAGTTACGTTGGACATGCTGGTTGCGGCGATCACCAACTCGTTCTTTCGACCATAATTATTTGAATTTATCAAATTGGGTATTTTCACCATAATTTTATCGCCGTACTCAAACATCTGGTCACTCACAAAACTGATGAGAATAGCTGTGGATTCGTTGTACTTCCTATTGCTGAATTCCAATGAAGCTGATGCGAACCCAGTAGGGGCGACCTTGTCGATGTAGCCACCGGAAGCTGTGCTGTCTGTAGGACTAATGATAGAGAATGTAATGTCATTCGAATCCTCGTAAATAATGGTGTCGCTCAGCACTAATACTTCAGACTCAATGCTAAATTGCTGTAACGACGCCGGTATGTCCTTTCTAGCGATCAAATGTAGCGTCTGGTTTAAACCGTACCATGTTAAATTCCACAATATTGGCATGGCAATGTAGTTCTCGACGATTGCGGGCTCGTCGGTGATTATATTACTCCTTTTTATTTGTGGTAAATATAAACTAACTGTGGTCCCCATTTTAATGTCTATATCTGATTCAAATTCTATATCTATGACTATTCTATTTGTTACTGGCATGTTACTTGGAGAAGTAGTAGGCTGACCACTGGGTGTTGTAGATGGTTGTGAAGTTGGTTGTCTACTTGGCTGCCCCGTGGGTACTCCTGTAGGCTGCTGTGTTGGATGACTTGTTGGAGATGTTGGCATTGCTGTTGGTTGACCCGTTGGAATGGAGGGTTTTGATGTTGGTTGACCACTTGGTTGTCGCGTAGGTTGTGAAGTAGGTCGTCTTGTAGGTTGCCCCGTAGGTTGTCCTGTTGGTTGTCTAGATGGTTGCCCAGATGGCATTCGGCTAGGTTGACTAGATGGTTGACCAGTGGGCAATCCTGTAGGAATTGTTGGTTCTGAGGTAGGTGAAGAAGAAGGACACGTTGGTTGTGAACTTGGTTGTGAACTTGGTTGTGAAGTTGGTTCATCGGTTGGTTGCCCTGTGGGCTGGCCCGAAGGTTGCGTTGATGGTCGACCTAAAATCATGGAATTAGACAATAAAAATAATATATATATAAGTAATTATAGTACCAGAAGGAAATCCAGTTGGTATCACTGTCGGCGCTCCCGTCGGTTGCCTACTTGGTTGTCCAGTAGGTTGGCCCGTAGGTTGTCTACTTGGTTGGCCCGTAGGCTGTCTTGTTGGTTGCCTCGAGGGCTGTGAACTGGGCTGACTAGTAGGAGTAGCAGTAAATTGTGATGGACTACTTGACGGCTGGGATGTAGGTTGTCTAGTAGGTTGGCCCGTAGGTTGTCTACTTGGCTGTCCCGTAGGTTGGCCCGTAGGTTGTCTACTTGGTTGGCCCGTAGGTTGTCTACTTGGTTGTCCACTAGGTTGCCCTATGCATGTCAATAATATTAATTTCCGTGCAACAAACAATGAGTGAGTGAGTACCTGTAGGTCTTGGCGTGGGGCGTTTCACGCCCTGCACCTGCAGCCCATTGAGCAGCAGTAGCAGTAGCAGCGACAGGCAAACGGGAGTCATACGCCTCTGGCTGTTCAAAAGCTGTAATAATTTATTCGTTTTGATTTTTTTTGCCGGTCGAATCATGCGGCCCTGCTATGAAATTTACTATTAAGAGGAAATAAATGAACTTTAAATGCGTGTTTGTGTATTCATTTCTGCTCTATGCTGCAGCTAACGTTATTTACTCAGAAGGTTCCACCTAATCTTTGAGTGAATATACATAATTAATTACAGTATATACAAGATTACATCGATCACTAGTATAATGCTACGGCATCTCTGCGGATATCAAGTTGAAATGTTTCAAATTATTCCACAATTTCAATTGATTGAATCACTACACTTGACTTTATCGGGACTCGGAATCTGCGAAGAATTTCCAAAAAAATAAACAAATTAATACATTAGCATGTTGCTGCTGTTGTTGTTGGTGGCAGTGTTAGTCTTGCAGCACCACGATGCCAAGCCGTGTATCCCCAAAAAACTGTACTCCGTCCTGATAGTCGGGCAGGATTTTGACAGCATCAATAACTACACCGCGGCTGTCAATGCATCGTACTATTTGAATACGAACAAGGATTTGTACATGCCATTTGGATACATGACATACACCGCTTTGAGATCATCAACTGGTTCTTTAACTGGGTTAAAAAAGCCAATTGATTATGGTAGTGGAATTGAGTGGGCATCTGGTTTAGCACAGCTGTATCCTAATAAGAATTTGCAAATTGGCTTATATTTGGTTGACTCTTGCGACGATATAATAAATGGCAAATTAAATGACGAGATTGATTATTTGGCTAATTATATCGACGATCTAGCAATGTATAATATTCATGTTTATCTACGAATTGGATATGAATTCGATAATCCTTCTAACCAGTATGAGCCTAGTAGTTATCAAAAAGCATTTAAACATATTGTTATTCGCTTTAGGCGCATGGGTGTTGCCAATGTAGCATTTGTATGGCATTCATATGCACAAGCTACTTCAATAAGTGTTGATAATTGGTACCCTGGTGACACTTATGTTGATTGGTGTGGCGTTTCTATATTTGAGCAACCGTATTCATGTTCTGTGCCACTAAAATGCATTATGCCAGATGTAGAAAAGGTTTTGAAATTTTGTGATGACCGTAATAAGCCTTTAATGATTGCTGAATCGACCCCATTTGGTGGTATTGTGGATGAAACTGATCATAATAATCAAGCCAATGAAGCTGGTTATGAGGGATCTACTTGGTCGAGATGGTTCGTTGCGGTCATGGCACTCATAGAGAAGTATGATATTCGAATGTTTTCGTACATAAATTGCGACTGGGATTCCTTTCCTATGTGGCAGCAGAATCATGCAGTCGGTATTAAATGGGGTGATACGAGAGTAGAAAAGTATCCAGATTTATTTGCTCGATGGAAAAGTCAGATATTATTAAATAGCAGATTTTTCTGGGACGATGAAGACAAATGCATGGAAGAGGATATTGTAGTGACCGATGATGCGCAGTTTTATTATTACTATGATGACGTGGATATCAAACCAACTCCTTTCAGTAAGTTTACTATATTATAGATACTTTCATTTTTCTCATTATCTTATTGCGCATAGACTGGTTGTCGTGGGTCTATACCCATTCGTTCAAAATCATCTCGTTGCTTATAGTCGTCTCTGGGCTTGCATTATATTGTAACGTCCGGTCTGGACAGTCCTCCTTATACCATCGAGCTATGTCGAGAGGTGAGTACACTGTGATACATTAAACAAAGTGTAAAAAGAGTGAGTACGTGAGTCAATTACTTGTATTTGTATATATTTTGTGTTATTTCGTTCGTTTGTTTCTATTTTTACGATATTCCAATTCGTTAATCCCATTTTTTCTCGTCGACACTTTCGTGAAACACTTTCAAGGTATTCCAATACCAAGCAAAAAACGTTAAGAGAAGGAAGAAAAAACAAGCCACATGATGTCGCTGATCAGATTCGTAGCCATTTTAGTAGGCTTGTACTCGTGTCATGCTCAATCAAATTGGCCTTATCCAAATACGGACACTCCGACAGAGTATCCAACAAATTGGCCTCATCCAAATACTGACACTCCGACGGAGTATCCAACCAGGTTGTATGTCCCCTCAAGTTTGTTTAATTAATTCGCCAAATTTTCCTAATCATCTACTCGTTATAATAGGTTCCCTACAACTGCTGTGTACAACAACCCGACATTTGTGCCTACTTCAAATCCTACAAAAAGACGCTATAGAAATCCTACCAACCAACCAACAACTTCGGTATATGAAGCGCCGACCTTTAGTCCAAGTCGCTGCAGATGTCCAAGATCAAGGTACGAATATTGTTTACCATCTTCTCATTCGGTGTTTCACTGATATGTAACTGATATTTACAAAGGTTTCCGACTTACGCACCAACCAATTATCCTACGAATAGTCCAACACGTAGACGAAGAACAAGAAACCCTACAAGTAGTCCTACCAATAATCCAACGCCCAATCCAACGCGTAGACGTAGAACAAGAAACCCTACAAGTAGCCCAACCAATAATCCTACGCTCAATCCAACGCGTAGACGAAGAACAAGAAACCCTACAAGTAGCCCAACCAATTATCCTACACCAAGTCCTACCAGACGCAGAAGAACAAGAAATCCTACACACACACCAACCAATGTACCAACCAATAATCCTACGCCCAATCCAACACGTAGACGAAGAAGCAGATATCCTACAAGTAGTCCAACCAATTATCCTACACCAAGTCCTACCAGACGAAGAAGAACAAGAAACCCGACACATGAACCAACTAACAATCCTACGCCTAGTCCAACACGTCGCCGCCGCACGAGGTTCCCAACAAATAAGCCGACAACAGCAGCTTTCGGGAACCCCACCTTCTCGCCCACCAACAGTAACTGCAGTCCTTCGCCAAATCCCACTCATTTTCCTACATCGATAACCATTAATTCCCAGTCCAAGTAACCGTCCAATTATTTATAAGAATACTCCCAGCAACTAGCGATAAATTACACATTTTATAATATTTGTATCAACGAAATGAACATACTTTATACCAAACAACGTGCCACACTCTTGGATACTTACAGAAGATTTCAGCGGAAAGAGGCACCAACTATGTCCAACTAGACTGTTGGTAGACGGAGATAAATACATATATTTAAATTACATTTCTTCTGAATTTCTTTCCAACGAAAAGAATTTCATCGGCCTCTGCCTTGATCTCTAGCAGTCTGTTGTACTTGCACGAGTACTCTCCACTATGATACCCACCACCGCAAAATTGTTTAGCACCGACAGCTACTGCAAAATCTGCTAAAAATGTATCCGTTGTCTCCGCGAAGTCATTATCAATCGCAACAATAACCGTCCAACCACAACTGCTGGCGGCTTTGCACAACTCAATAGCCTTCGACACGTAGCCAATTTTACCTAATCTAACCTTGATAGCATTAAAAACCTTGTCGTTGTCTAAGCGGATGATGTCGTCCACCGTGAGACAGCTATTATTAACATCTACTACTAATTGAATATTACAGGAAGTGTCACCTCCTACCCCTTTGACTGCATACGCATTCTTATCGCTCGACTCCTCCTTGATTATACTAACTGACTCGTTAATGGAGGATAAAAGTGTTCGGATACCCTGTATATCACTAGAATCTGTCGGATCACCGATAGAAATTATTTCATATTCTTTCCATAAATCGCTTAGTACCTGCGTTAAAGTGCTACTATCAATTGATTCTGCGGCAGGCCCATCAAAGAAGTATGGACCTTGAAATGCCCCTTCTTCGCTTCTGTCTGCGTATTTATATGATAGCATATCAATACCCATTTTCATGGATCCATTTACTCCTGCTTCTGTTATACTCTCTTTAATATACGTCACTAATTCCGTTATTGTAGGCATGATGACTCGTGGGCAACCAACGTCGTGTGTGAACATTGGGACTTTATTTATTTCAATCTTTTTCGTGATAAAATTTGCTAATTTCAATGTATTTTCAAGACAATTATCTAAATTGGTCAATGAAGTAGGATATATTAGAACTTCTTGAGATGATATGGAATCGTTTTCATAACTACCAACAAGTCTAGATATCACAGTTGGAACTGGCATGGGGATGTTCATACAATTACTACCACCAGCATTATTCGCTAGATACCTGTACAATGGTATAGCATTATGCCTAGCAGCAGCACGACAGCACGCTATTGACAATGCTAATGATATTGATGGGGTTGCATTCACTTCTGCGATGCTCGCAAGTGCTTCATCAACGCCATTTAAATTTCTTGGATCTAAATTTCTCAAGACTTCTTTAGCCTTATCGCATATAGCACTAAAATCTTGTAAAATATCATCGCTTTCAATATTTGCAGGAAAACCGCAATTTCCAGTGAATGATCCTATATTAGTGATTACTTTGGCCATCACTCCGCCCCGACCATTACTGATTATGTTGGATGTTAAAACTACATCTATAATTTCAGGTAAAGTCTTAGCTTCCATCGCATTTGCTATTGCTACATAGGGATTTGGTGGCCTTCTCTCAACCACGTCGTTGATGATCTCGTCAAGGCACTCCTCTAGTGCGAAGGTCTTGATGTACTCCTGCACCAGCTGCTTCTCTGACTTGATTTCATTCATTTTTACTGTTTTTCCTTATAAATTTTTTGTTCCTTACAACAAAGTTTGAACAACGGTTCGACTTTACCGGTACCTGAATTTCAACACGAGATCTATTGTTGATCAAAGTATATACCAGGAGTATAAATCAGGATGTATTTGGTTAAAGCAGTTCAGCAAAGAGTGTAAATGGTTGTATCCTTCACACACATCGACATTGAAGTAGAATAACCGAATTTCCGGCTATTTCAATAACAATAACTAATGTTTACGAGCCACGCAAATATGGTATTTTCTATCAGTTAATTTGTTTTCATATTACTTGAATCACATAGTAATCTACGATTGATCATTTCGCATGATCAGATGATCAGATCAGGTATGTACCGGTACAAGTACCGTTGCACTCATTTGTTGATTTTTTGTTGCAATTTACTGCTGCAATTGTAGCTCTGCAAGGAGTCCGTTCACTGACTAAAGGAGGTGTTTAGGACTTAAAGCAGTGTTGGCACTGGTAGTAGAAGCAATATTATCAGGTAAAGAAGTAGAATTACTTTGGCACATTGACTCAAATCTAAATGTCGTACGAGGCTGTGCTGGTGCGTATCCGCGATGTCTTGCATCAGATTAAGGCGGCGTCGGATAACACACTCATTATGGCTAGAACCGTGTACGTTCTATTGAACACCGCTGTTGATGAGGTTTCAAATGCAAATGAGTCCGTTCTTGTGGCTAATGTTAACATGGCGATATTGGAGGATGTGATACTTGGGAAAGGTTTGATAGCGTGGAATAAAGCTATCCAAGCTGTTTTAGTTATATTGTATAGAAAAATATTTGAAAAAGCTCCTGGTTATGCGATTAGAAATATTGTAACTAATTTAATGTCTATCGCCACTGGTACTATGAAAGGTGTGATAGTGCTACCTTCATCAAAGGAGTGTAGTATATTGATCCTTAATGCGGTAATAGATTTCCCGAATAGATTTAATGATATCTTTAGTATGTATACAAGTATTGTTCAAGGTTTTACCAAATTGATCAAGTCGTCTAGTGAAACGTACATCAAAGTGGCTGTTCTTACAACATGGGCAAAGCTGATTGATGCCGCAGGTGCCAAAATGATTGATTTAGTCCCTGATATAATAAAAGTGGCCAGCAAATACCTCAGCGATAAAGCATATGAAACGAGAGTTGCAGTTGCAACTATATTCACCGCTATTGCAACTTCAACCATATCATTTAATGATCCTAATACGGTGGGATCGGCTGCTGCACCTTTGGTCTCGATAGACTCTCTATTAACGTTGATATTAAAAGGTCTAGATGATGACGTCACCATGGTGCAAGAGGCATATGCTGTTGCATTAGCATCTCTATTATCTAAGCAAAGTTTGGAACATTTAGAGTCGATCAAAGAAGCGAAGCTAGACATGGCACGAGGCACAAAGGAAGATCCAAATTCGTCGAATAGTGATAAGAGTCAGAAGAAAAGCGCATTCAGCACGATGTCCATGAGGCAGTCGATAGCTCAAAAATTACAGTCTTCTGTGTCGGCAGTGGTCAGTAGCAATAAATTCGCCATTGAAAACTATGATGTTCACACTGTTATTGGCTACATCATCAAACAGATTTTAACGTTGAAAATCAGCAATAATTTGCGCTCTGCGTACTTGCTTACCTTGAAGAATGTCGTCACGATTTATTTCAATCGCAGCAATTTCTTTGAGGACGTAGTTGAGTTAGAGTGGTTAGTGAACTCGTTGCTAGTCATGTTGAAGGATCCTAGTGCGAACAATCAGGCTGCCGCGAATACCAACGGCTCCTCCGGCCCGGGGACCAGTGGTAACTTTATTCAGTCTTTGAGTTATGCGGATGTTGTCGCCTTCCGTTGCAAAATATCCTACTTATTCCGCGTGTCAATTGCAAATAAATTGTCGGGATCACTGCAAACCCAGTACCTCGGTGTCTTGAATGGTTACATCCTCAGTACCGATGCCCGGAATGAGCATCAATTACAGGTCGTCATGAGTGAGTTAGTGTATTCCCTTTCTGTACTAGGTGAGGTCCCGATGACTACAGTCGAGGAAATATACTCCGCAGTATCAATTCAACTCCGTAGTATTCATTTCGGTGTGCGCTCCACAGCTGCCAATGTAATCGTCACACTGGGTTGCATCTATCCCGCGGTGGCGGTTCGTTTTCTTCGCAGTTCTTTCTTAGTTATTCAAGTGCAATTCAAGAATCTATTGTCCAGTGACAGCGTTATTGATCATTCTGGTGACATTGTGGACACCGAATTAATGCTGGAGCGAAAGAAAAACCAGAAAGAGCTAGAGAAGGCGCAGCGCATGTTCTACTTCCACGGCCACATACTCGTGGTCTCGTTGTTCTTGAAGAATCATAAGAAACTACTCACTGGTATCCCTAAGCAGCTCATATTCGACATCGCTGACTACGCGGTGGCGTTGATGATGGCAGATACGGCAAGTGTCCAAATCAATAACATAGTTTGCTCTCTTGTCAGGGCTGGTAGCTTGCTTGTTGCATCCTGTCTCAGTATGGGATATCAAGTCGTTCGTAACCGAATAAGTAGCATGATTGAATGCTGCCACAAAGTGCTAACGGTCACACCATCGATACAAACAGCGGAAAAGAATAATTCCCCGGATTCGTTACTGTACGAAGTAATGATCATGGAGGCTGCTCTGTCGTGCCTGTCTGCGCTGCTATGGTCGTGCCCGGAAGCCATTATCCAAGAAGATGGGTGCCTGTCCAGTGTGGTGGACAGTCTGGAAGCTGCCTTTCGAGCATTGAAAGGAAAGTATCAACCAAAATTACGTTCTCAATTCAGATTTCGAACGTTTCATGCTAGTCTATTGGAATGTTTTGCTTGGTTGCCGCCTGGATCCTTTCCTAATTCGTCACAGCAAATGTTCGTTGAAGCGTTACGCGTTTTCAGAGATAGTTTGGCGGCAGGGTATGAATGCAACATTCTCGCTGATTATATAACGGCCGATTTTGGTGTGTTGAATATTAGCAGTTTGTCTAAATCCCTGGGATTAGTATCCAGTATATCCGGTGCGATCTCGGCTTCCGTAGGTGTCACCAGCTCCATTACCAAGTCGAGTGGCCTGGTATCTGGCTATGAAGTACCGTTGTCGGAAAACGAACTCGTTTTGAAGCTAGAGAATAACATGGTAGTGTTGCAAAAGAGAGAGCACGAGGCCTTCCTCTCTCTATTTAGTGAGGACAGTAAAAGCTTTGATACCCTAAGAATATCGCTGGAGTCGCTAGTTGAGTGGGCCGAGCCTAGTATCCCTTGCTCCAATATAGATGCACGAACTGTGAACGCAGCTATAGTGCTATTGGCGTCATTGTTTGGTCACCAAGACGATGAGTACCAGAACAAAGCTATTCAATTGTGCTCTCAAGCGATTCAACAAGTGGTCAAGAGTACTGCAACGCCTGGTAACAGTATGAGCATGTTTGGTAATGATGAAGAGAAAAAGAAAAAAGACAAAAAAGTATTTCTAATTGTGAAAAATGTGGTTGCATTACTGGCGTCAGTGACCCAATCCTTCTCCCTCCCACTCACCATTTCGTTGAACCTGTCGCTATCATGGGGCCAAGTATTCGCAGAGCGCATGTTCGAGTTACTCACCTACAACAACAATGAAATACGTTGTGCTGCAGCATACACCTTCGCGTCATTTGCCAGCAAAGTTAGTCAAATGTCCCTGTTTGAAGAGGCCTTTAACTTGATTACCAAAACGCTTGGCACTTCCTTCAACACGATGTTGTTGCAAGCGACAACGGGCAGCAGCGATGCCAAGAAAAACGACAAGAACGACATGTCGGACCTCGTGGGCTACATACTCGTTTTGTCGTTATTCTTCACTAATTTCGACGCAAAAACACAGAAAAAAGTGACTAAAATGCAGATAATTGACTCAATTTTTGGTTGCTTGCACCGCGTCGACCACGTGGCTTCGTCGTTCCGACTGCACGGACTGTTGGCCTTGGAGTTAATCGTGCGCAAGATCGCGGCATCCAGTGATCAATCTAGTAAATACTTCGGGTTAACAGGTGTTGAAGTATGTGACATTATGGAAAGGGTGTGTAATTTAGTAGAGTTGCAATATCTTGCCGTGAATAATAGCGATGATAGTGATATTGCTGTGCTGCTAGTCCAGAGAATATCGAATGAGGCAGTGAATGTTATCGCCGGTGTCTTGGCGGACAGTATCAGTGACCCAAACATATTGAGTAGCTCGAAGATTACTGTGTTACAGGAGCTCGTGCCTAGATATCATTGCCTCTGGCTCAATATATACTCCACATTTGCCCACCCAGCAATAAGAAGAGAGTGTATTACATTTCTTGGTACCTTAATTCCGTTTCTGACGGGGCAATTGACGTCGAATGTACCCTCTTTAGCTGCCAAGGTCCCCATAATTAGTCATTTGAAGCGTGAATTATCATCGATTTCTACGTTGACAGATAACGTGACTCTGGTGCAAGCGATTGTGGACGTCATCACGCTGCTGCTAACCAAGAGCACGTCCCCGTATGCTATTTCTCGGTCACTATGCAAGAGTGACGTAGGGATTGATGTTCATTTGTTCCAATT
>JACCDO011519976.1_pt1 | contig 11897 bp, 10 predicted proteins | sample 7446101 | NCBI WGS metagenome assembly JACCDO01 (sample SAMN15323440, study PRJNA562643) | freshwater metagenome | isolation source: river surface water | place: USA:Blue River Watershed | collected 2017-08-16 | reverse complement strand
GCCGCAAACTGCGCAGGCCGCGCCGTGCGGGTGTTCTTGCCAAAGGTTTCGTAGTCGTGCCAGAGGAAAGTGTGCATGATGGATATGGGTTCTCAAAAATTTTCGGGCTCAGGCTCGATTATCTTCTGGAACATCGAGCCGTGTGTTGCGCAGCGCAGCACCCATGATGGCCCCCTCGCCCCCCAGCCGATTAGGTACAGCACAGTGCTCGCGGACTACGTTTGTTTTTTCCGCGAACGGGCTTTTGCTATCCTTCCGCCTTTCGTTCAAGCGTCAGTGCCTCTTGCGGGGGTGCGGCGTGTTTATGGAGTGGTGGCGATGGCGTCGATGCAGGATCAGTTATTGAAAGCGGGTTTGGTCAATAAAAATAAGGTCAAACAGGCGAGTCAGCAAAAAGGTAGGCAGCAAAAGCTGGAGCGTAAATCCGGCGTAGAAGTTGTGGATGAAAGCCGCCTCGCAGCACAGGAGGCGCAGCGTAAAAATGCGGAACGGGCACGGGAGCTAAACGCCCAGCGTCAGGCCGAGGCCACCCAAAAGGCCATCATGGCGCAGATCGTGCAGATGGTGCAGCAGCACCGCCAAAGCAAGGGCAAGGGTGACATTGCTTACCACTTCACCCGTGGCACCAAGATTGACCACATTTACGTGTCCGCCGCCGTACAAGAACACTTGGCCGCCGGGCGCTTGGTCATTGTGTGCGTAGGAACCGCCACCGAACTGGTGCCCAAAGTCATCGCCGACAAAATCGCCGAACGCGACCCGGCCCTGGTAGTGCGCGTCAACAAACCCACCCAAGAAACCGACGCCGACGATCCCTATGCCGCCTACCAAGTGCCGGATGATTTGATGTGGTAAGTGCGATTGTTAGCGCCGGGAATTAACAAAGCACAGCCCGAATTAGGAACGGCATTTCGTACTTGGGCAAAAAAACAAAGCCCAACACCAGCCCCAAATGAGGGCCATGTGTTGGGCTTTTTTGTGCCGAGCTTAGGCTCAGTCACCCCGCCCCTCTGCCCGTTCTACGCGCTTTTGTTCTTTTTCGTAGGCGGCGACGATGCGGGCGACTAGGGGGTGGCGCACCACATCGCTGGCGTCGAAGTCGGTGAAGGCAATGCCGCGCACGTCGGCGAGGATGCGCCGGGCTTCGACGAGGCCGCATTTTTGGCCTTTGGCCAAGTCCACTTGGGTCACGTCGCCGGTAATCACGGCTTTGGCGCCGATGCCGATGCGGGTGAGGAACATTTTGATTTGTTCCGGGGTGGTGTTCTGGGCTTCGTCCAGGATGATGAAGGCGCGGTTCAGGGTGCGCCCGCGCATATAGGCCAGGGGCGCCACTTCGATGGCTTGGCGCTCGAACAGCCGGGCCACTTTGTCAAAGCCCATCAAGTCGTACAGGGCGTCGTACAGGGGACGCAGATAGGGATCAACTTTTTGCGCCAAGTCGCCGGGCAGAAAGCCCAAGCGTTCCCCCGCTTCCACCGCCGGGCGGGTGAGCACAATACGGCTCACTTGATCGCGCTCAAAAGCATCCACTGCCGAGGCCACCGCCAGATAGGTTTTACCCGTGCCTGCCGGGCCGATGCCGAAAGTGATGTCGTGCTCTTGGATTTGGCGCAAATACTGGACTTGGTTGGGTGTGCGGCCATGCAGATCGCTTTTGCGCGTCATGAGCGCCGGAGCGGATTGGCTGGCCGGGTGGGTGGAGGTCAGCTCTACCAAGCCCAGTTGCACCGCGTCCAGCGTCAAGCCATGTTCGGCCCGCTCATAGAAATGTTGCAGCGCTTCGGCGGCACGGCGCGACGGGCCCAGCGGCCCTTGAATGCTGAAATGCTCGCCGCGACGGCTGATGGCCACGTCAAAGGCGGTTTCGATTTGGCGCAGATGCTCGTCCAAGGGGCCGCACAGGCTGGCCAAGCGCATGTTGTCCACTGGGGACAGACTGATTTGTAGGGATTTCATAGGGTTGGCCGCTCAGTCGCCACGGGTCTGCACTTCGCCGCGCAAGCTATGGGGCAAGGCCGAGGTGATGATGACGTCCACAAAGTGGCCGATGAGGCGGGGATTACCAGGGAAATTCACCACCCGGTTGTTGTCCGTGCGCCCCGCCAGCTCGTGCACGTCTTTCTTAGACGTGCCTTCCACCAACACCCGTTGCACCGAGCCCACCATGGCGCGGTTTACCTCTTGGGCCAGTTCATCAATGCGCACTTGCAAACGGGACAGGCGGGCGCTCTTCACCTCCGCCGGGGTGTCGTCTTCCATCTCCGCTGCCGGGGTGCCAGGGCGGGGGCTGAAAATGAAGCTGAACGAGGCGTCAAATTTCACGTCCTCAATCAGCTTCATGGTGGCTTCAAAATCGGCATCCGTTTCGCCGGGGAAGCCGACGATGAAATCCGAGGAGAGGCAAATGTCTGGGCGCACGGCGCGCAGCTTGCGCACGATGCTTTTGTATTCCAAAACCGTGTAGCCGCGCTTCATGGCCGCCAGCACGCGATCCGAACCGGCCTGCACGGGCAGGTGCAAATGGCTCACCAGCTTGGGCACTTTGGCATAGGTCTCGATCAGGCGCGGCGTGAATTCCCGAGGGTGGGAGGTGGTAAAACGCAGGCGCTCAATGCCCGGCACTTCCGCCGCCAGCTCCAGCAAAAAGGCCAAGTCTGCCGTGCTGCCATCGTCCATGGCGCCCCGGTAGGCATTGACGTTCTGGCCCAGCAAGGTGATTTCTTTCACCCCTTGTTGCGACAAACGGGCAATTTCCGTGAGCACATCGTTCAAAGGCCGGGACACTTCGTCGCCACGGGTATAGGGCACGATGCAGTAAGTGCAAAACTTAGAGCAGCCTTCCATGATGGACACGAAGGCGGACGCCCCCTCCACCTTGGCCGGGGGCATGGCGTCAAACTTTTCGATTTCCGGGAAGGACACATCCACCTGGGCCTTGCCGCTGTGGCGCCGCTGCTGAATCAACTCCGGCAGGCGGTGCAGGGTTTGCGGGCCAAACACCACATCCACAAACGGGGCGCGGCCAATAATGGCCTCCCCTTCTTGGCTGGCCACACAACCGCCCACACCGATAATCAGATTGGGGTTGGTTTTTTTCAGTTGCCGCACCCGGCCCAGTTCGTGGAACACCTTTTCTTGGGCTTTTTCGCGCACGGAACAGGTGTTGAACAAAATCACATCCGCCTCTTCGGGCCGGTCGGTTTTCACCATGCCCTCGGCTTTGCCAAGAACATCCACCATTTTGTCCGAATCGTATTCGTTCATCTGGCAGCCAAAGGTGCGGATATAAATCTTGCTGGACATGGATCTCTGATTCAAAAGGGGAAAGGGGCGCAATTATAGGCAAGTCCCGGATAAGCCGCACCTACCTGACCACGGGAGCCATCCAGGCCTGGGCCTAGATAAAAAACAAGCGCTTAGTCTCAGCCCGTACCTCGGCACAGGCCAGGACTAAGCGCCCACGGGCGGCATGCCCGCTATCAGACTAGCGCGCTGGGGGCAGCAAGGTGGCGGCGTCGAGCACCAGCTTAGGCGCTTCGTCTGCCGGGGCGCGGGCCACTAAGGCCTCGATCAACACCATTTCTGCCGGGCCTAAACAGCCGGGCATGCTGACGCGCATGGACACCCGCGCCGCTTCGCCGCCATCAGCCGACGAGGGCACAGGCGTGATCTGAGCATCTACCTTGGGCCACCACGCCGCCGTCGGCCACTGGGGCCATAGGGCCGCCATGTCCGGCAGCCCCGCCATGGGCGCCGCCGAAGGCAAGCCCTGTTGCCATAGGCCCAGCCATTGGCGCTGCATGTCGCCCCAAAATTGCCAGTATTGGTTCATGGCTTGCATCATGGGAAATAAAGGGTTCATTGCGTTTCTCCTTACATTGACGCCTTAGGCGTAAATGCCAAACTGGCTCAGGTTTAAGCCATGGTTGTTGCTCAACTCGGTGAAGTAACTGCTGGATAACACCTCTGAGCCGCTGGGCGCCGACCAACTGCCATCCACGTCACCACGCAGCACGCCCACCAAACCCACGGTGTCGCCCTGAGCAACATTGAGATTGAGGGCGCTATTGATGGCGCCTGGCTGCAAACCAGCGCGGGCGGCAATGCTGCTATCGCTTTCGTTGGTAAACACCCAGTTTGGCGTCGGCGCCGATAAGCCCACCACATGCTTGAGCACATTGATGGCATCGGCCAAATTCACCGCGCCATCACCATCAAAGTCAGCGGCAATGGCTTGATAGGGCGACAAGGCGCGACCGGCGCTATTCACATCCAAGCCCACCACCATCTTCATAATGGAAATAGCGTCTTGCAGATTCACGGCACTGGCGGCGCTGGTGCTGCTACTGAGTTCCGGCGTCAGCTCCAAGCGATTACTGCTTACGCCCACACATTGATAGAGGCCATCGCTGCCCGTGGCGTGGCTACCATCCACCGTCACGCCGCTGAGCAAGGCGTGGCTATTCCAAGAATAAGCGCGCACGCCCACGGTGACGCCTTCATCTTGGGCGGGCAAGGCATTGGACACCGCCAGGGAATAACCGAAGTTCTGTTGCCCGGACTGGGAATAGACCTGAATCAGCACGTCCTCGGTTTGCTGGGCAAAACTCACGCTTTCGCTCAAGCCCGCGCCCGCCGATTGGGCCAGCAAATGACCACCATTGTCATAGACCCGCAGCGCCAAATCCCCCTGCTGCACGCCCACGCCGTTAATGGTGACGCTGTTGGCATTGAGCTCCAACTGCCGCACCCCTTGCACGCGGAACCAATCGCCACCATCCGCGCCTTGGGCGGCATCTTGGGCGTCCATGGTCAAGTTATTGACGCTGCCCAGTTCCACCAGATCGCAGGCACTGCCCAGATTCCAGGCCTTGCTCACGCTGTTATTGCCGCCATTCACTTCCGCAAAGTCCGATGGCGCAGCATTGGGGCGCACACCGCCCGTGGCATCCAGATGCAGGCTGTAGCCCAAGGCCGAGGCACTGCCCACACCGCTGACCTTGATGAAATAGTCCGTTCCGGCGTTTAAGCCCGCCAAAGAGACATTGCTATGGCTTTCTGCACTCAATTGCTGTTGCTGGGCATCGAACAATTGCAGGGTCAAATCCCCTTGGCTGCTATCAAACAACAGTTGCAAGGCCGCCGTTTGGGGCGCGGATTGGGCCAACTGGAAGTGATACCAATCCACATCACCCACACCATCAATGGCGAGGCCGGTCACTTGGTAGTCAGGAATAGCCACCGTGCCCAAATCCAAGGCTTGGAATTGCACATCGTTGCTGCCCAAGATAGAACGGCCACTCAAATCTGTGGTTTCGCCCAAGGTCGAGCTGCTGCGGGCCGCGCTGCCGGAGGCGGCATAGAGGGTGAGGAAATCGTCCCAACGGGTTTGCTGCAAATAATCAAAATTGTTGGCGTTGTAGCCCAAGCTGTAAGACAAGCTGCCGGACACGGGCAACACCACCGTCAAACCGTCGGCACTGCTGCTGCCCACCTTGCGCAACACCGAGGCCTGCACCGCGTCTTCCACCGCTTGGGCCGCCGTACGAATGGCCAGAGCCGGGCTTTGGGCCACGATCTGGCCCATGAAATTGCCCAAATCCACATAGGGGAAGCTGCTGGTGTTGCTATCGGCTTTCCACGCCAGACCAGCGGCCCGTTTCACCGCCGCCCAGTCGGCGCTACTGGCGGACTGCATGGCATCCACAAAGCTGTTGATGCAGGTTTCCAGGCTGTCCATACGGCTCAGATCAATGGCGGACAAGGTCTGGGTATTGCCGTAACTGCGCCCGTAGCTGGCGACAATTTCCCCCGCCAGCTCGCTGGCGCTGCTATTGGCATTGTTGGCGAGCTGCGTAAGGGTGGCTTGGTAATCCCAGCCATCCCCCGGCTCGCTTTGTTCCGACGCCACCAGCACGGAAGCATAGGACTTAGCCTCCACAGCCTGATCCACCATGCCCATCAAGCAGGCATCAAAGCCCAGCAAATCCACGCGCCGCAGGCTGCTGCCAAGAATGGCTTGGGATACTTCGTCCAAACTCAGGGAGCTATTGCTGCTGCCGCCGTCTTGGCAGGTGCCATAGAGGGCGCCACCGCCGTGGTCCCACACCACCAGGGCATAGTGTTGCGCGGCGAAATTGCTGCTGCCCCAATTGATGAACTCTTGCAGGGTGCTCATGGCCCCGCTATTGGTTTCGCCAATGGATTGCAGGTTGGAGCTGACCACAGTGCTGTTGTTGTCGTGGCTGATGGCGCCGCGCCGGGTGTCAGTCCAATTGCCATCGCTGCTGCTATAGCCGCTGGCCCGATCCATCTGCACCACCACATTCACATTGCTGGGCAGCAGCACCGATTCCATTTCGTTAATGTCTTCCAGACCGGCGGCTTCCAGGTTGTTGTCCCCGGCGATGTACACCAACACTGTCCAGGTGTCTTGGGCCGTACCGGCACTGGCGGCGGGCGTTGTCACTACATTGAGGTCGTAGCTGGCCACACTGCTGCTATCGGCCCCGGCCACCTGCACGTAGTAATCGCCAGCGGCCAAACCTTGCAAGGACACCGACGCAAAGCCATCGTGGCTGACCGTGCTCTGATTGCTCACGGTCTGGGCTTGAGCATTGCATAGGCTCAGTTGCAGGCGGTCGCCTTGGTAGTTAAAGCTCACGCTATCCGCTTGGGTGCCGGTGGCAGCCAGATGGAAGGCATACCAATCTTGGTCGCCTGCGGTAATGGTGGCGCCGCTCAAGTGCTGGCTGGCGCTGCGAATTTGCGTGGCTTGGGCGGCGCTGTTGTTGCTCTCCCATTGGTCGGGGGACAGGCTGGCGGGCTGGGGCGCGTCAATGGTCAAGCTGTATTGGCTATTGCTGGCACCACCGTAGCCATACACCTTCACGTAGTAAGACTGGCCCGCCGTGGCGCTAAAGCTCAGGTCTTCGTAATCCATGACACCATTGGACATGGCGAGGCTGGTCACGCCTGAGCTATCAAACACTTGCAGATCCAAATCGCCAATGCGGTGCTGGAAATCCAAATGCACCGTGACCGTGCCGCTACGCTCAGTGCTGAACGTGAACCAGTCTTGGTCGCCGCTGGTGATGTTCAAATCGGCGGCCACAAACTCGCTGGACAGGACGCGCAAATTGGTGGCCGTGGCCACTGTGTTGTTGCTTTCGTAACGGTCGCCGCTGGTGCTGCTGCCCAAGGCCGTACCCAAGCTGAGATTGAGGCTGTAATTGGGATTGGTGGCGCCATTCACGCCATACACATCCAGCCAATAAGTGCCCGCGTACATGCCCTCCAGGGAAATTTGTTCACCGTTGCCCACGCCATCGGAACGGCGTAGCACCGTCATTTGATTGTCCACCAGGGCATAGAGGCTGATATCCAGATTGCCTTGGGCCTGAAGAAAATCAATGGCCACACTGTCGGCGCTGGTGCCGGTACGGCTGGTGGTAAAGGTGAACCAATCGTGGTCAGTGCTGCTGTGAATATTCAGGGCGGCGAGGCTGCTGGATTGGCGCAGCACTGTGGCGTGGGCAGCGTCGTTATTAGGCTCGTAAGTATCCGCCGCGAGGGTGCTGCTTTGTTCCGCTGCGCTAATGCTCAGGCTGTATTCGGGATTCGCCGCGTGGTTGTAGCCATAGACCTTGAGCAAATAATCTCCGGCCACATAGCCGGCCAAGCTGATGTTTTCAGCATTGCCCACACCATGGGAATACCCCAAACGGGTGACGCCATCGGCAGCGTACAAATCCACATCCACGTCCCCTTGCGCATGGGCAAAGGCTACACGCACTTCGTCACCACTGCGCGCCGTGGCGGCAAGGGTGAAGCGATACCAATCCGCATCATCGGCTTGAATGCTCAAGTTGCTTTCTTGCCATGTGCCCGTAATGATGCGCAGATTGCTGGCCGTGGCGGCGCTGTCGTTGTCTTCAAAACGATCACCGCTGGGCACCGATGTGGGCGCCACATGCACAGAGAGGCTGTAATCGGGATTGCTGGCATGGCTGTAACCATAGACTTTCACCAGATAATCCCCGGCGCTATAGCCCGCCAAACTCACGAGCTCTTCGTCCCCCACGCCATGGGAATAGCCCACACGGGTCACACCATCGGCGGCGAACACGTCCATGTCCACGTCGCCCAAGGCACCTTGGAAATTGAGCTTGACCCAATCCCCATCGCGGCCCGCACTGCTTAAAGTAAAGCGATACCAGTCGGCATCGTCGCGCTGCACACTGAGGCCGCTTTCCAGCAAGGTCGTGTTGATGCTGGGCAACAGGGTTGCGCTTTGCGCGCTGTCATTGTCTTCAAAACGATCTCCGGCGCTGATCGTCACGGGGGCGACATGAATGTTTATGTCGTAATTTGGATTGCTCGCACCATTAAAACCATAGACCTTGAGCAGATAATCCCCAGCCGTCAAACCACCCAAGCTAATGCTTTCCTGATTACCCACGCCGGTAGAGCGGCCCACGAGGCTGGTGCCATCGGCCCGGTACAGCTCAATATCCACGTCCCCTTGGCTATGCAGAAAATTCACCGTCACTTGATCGCCCTGCTGGGCATCCGAGGCCAGGGTAAAGCGGTACCAATCGGGATCACGGCTTTCGATGCTCAAGGACGACGTCAACACGTCGCCTGTTATGGTGCCTAATGAGGCCGCGCTGGCCGCCGTGTCATTGTTTTCAAAACGATCACCACCACTCACACCGGAGCTGCCAGAGCTGCCGGTGTTATTCGTCACCGCGCTGGGCGCGACATTAAGGCTTAGGCTGTAATCAGGATTGCTCGCATGGTTGTAGCCAAACACCCGCAACAAATAATCCCCGGCACTTTGGCCCACTAAGCTAATGCTCTCTTGATTACTCACCCCCGCCGATTGGCGCAGCATGACACTGCCCGTGGCGTTGTACAGCTCTAAATCCACATCACCTAAGCGATGCTCAAAGCTGACTTGCACGGCATCGCCCACTCGCCCCGCGACCGGCAAGGTAAAGCGATACCAATCCGCGTCATCACTTTCTACGCTCAGGTGCTCTTCCAAATGCGCACCGCTAATGCTGCCCAAGGATGTGGCGAGAGCCACGCTATCGTTGTTTTCATATCGGTCTGGGGACACCATCACTATTCTCCATGTCACTTAGCTTAACCGGCCAAGGATATACCCATCGTATGCGTTTGGAAATGCTGACTCTATTCGCAACCAGCACGGCAATGGGGCGCGAGGCCCATTACAAACTGGCGCCAAACGCCGCCATGGCGGCAATCACCGGCTGCAAGCCCTGACCTTTGGCGGTAAGGCAGTATTCCGTGCGCGGCGGCACTTCGGGATAGATGGTTTTGCTAATCAAACCCTGCTCTTCCATAAATTTCAGCCGGGCCGCCAACATTTTTGGGCTAATCCCTTGCAGCGAGTGCAACAGCTCGGAATAGCGCTTTTTACCGGGCAATAAGTCGCGCACGATCAACGTTGTCCATTTGCCATCAATCAATTGGGCTGTACGGCTCACCGGACAGGCCGGGGTACAAGACTCGCTCATCACCATTCCTCCTCTTTAGTTACCAAATGGTAACTACTTTCCAAAAGAAAGTACACGTGGCACAGTGCCTCCCACGCCAATACGGCGGGCACTTTTTTGAGGATTGTTATGCTGTCACCTTACCCACGCCTTTTCCGAGGCACGCTCTTTTTCATTGCCACGGTGCAATTCATTTTGGGCTTGGTCTTACTGCTGGCGCCAGAACGCTTCGCCGATAGCTTGGGCTTTGCTGTTACCCCAGCGTGGGCTAATTGGCTATTTGGACAAATGGCGGCCCGCGCCATCGGTTTTGGCTTTGGCATGGTGGTGGCCGCCCGCCACATCGAACAGGCCCGGCCTTGGATTTGGGCCATGATCGTGGTGCAAGCCCTGGATTGGCTCGTCACCCTTAAATATCTGTTGGCGGGCGCCATGAGCTTGGGGCAAGTCAGCACCGCGCCCTACTTCCCGATTCTGTTCATCGTGCTGTTGCTGCTGACCATGCCCAAAACCCGCACCGCCGCCCAAGCATCATGAGCAGCATCGCCGCACGCTTTTTCCGCCATCTGCAAGCCGCCCCGTTTTATCAGGGGCTGCACCAAGATGCTGTGGCCCTGCTGGGGCCTGGACAAGGGCGCACCTGGCACGACTGGGGCTGCGGCCCCGGTTTAGTGGCCCATCTCGCGGCAGCCCAGGGCTATCAAGCCCTGGGCCTAGATCAGAGCGCCGCCATGGTGCAGGCCGCCCCTCGGGCCAACAGCCACGCCCGCTTTCAAGTAGCCGACCTTAACCACGTTCAGGGCTTAGAGCGTGCGGATGTGGTGTCCGCCGCTTCCCTACTCTATGTCCATCCCAATCCGCAACAGGCCCTAAGGCAGCTTTTGGCCCAAACAAAACCCCAAGGCCATATTCTGATTATCGAGACCAGCCCGGCCATGACACTAAAAAATGCTTGGCATTACTGGCGTAGCGCGCCCCAACAAAAACACGCTCATCTGCTCTTACTCTGGGCAGCTATGCGAAATGGACGACACGCAAATATAAGAAAACTCGTACCCGAACAATACCCAATTACCTATCATGGCATTCTGCAAAACCTGATAGGCGCCTGGATTATTCATAATTCCGAAGCTGCATAAGAAAAGTCTAAACACAAAAAATTTCGCTTCCGACGCCCAAAAAAACTCTGAAAAACCCGACTAATTTAGTAATTTTGGTAAAAAAATGTGGTGTGCTGCACAGTTGTAATTTTTTCTAATGCAAAACACTTGCAAAACGACCTTATTACTAAGGTACAATAGAACTCGTCCCCATATTTCATGGGCGTACCCATTTATAGTCATGTAACCAAAAGAGAGGTTCCTATGAGCGAAAAGAAAGCAGCTGAAAAAATTGATCCTCGTGAAATCCGTCTGAAACTGGGTCTGAACCAAACTCAATTCTGGTCCAAACTGGGCGTGACCCAAAGCGGTGGCTCCCGTTATGAAAGCGGTCGTAACATCCCCCGCCCCGTGCAAGCCCTGCTGCGCCTGATCCACATCGAACAAGTGGATATCAGCAAAATCAAGAAAGATGACGTGGCCGTTGCTGAATACCTGAAGAGCACCGAACCCGATCAATACAAAGAGCTGAAAAAAGCCGCTCGCGCCTGGGCCAAAGCCAACCAAAAAACCAGCGCAGCCCCCCGTCAGGAAGAAGCCGCTGACGACAGCGACGAATAAGCTTCGCGCACCCCAAATTAAAAACGCCCTGCGTGTTCAACCGCAGGGCGTTTTTGTTTGTCGCCACAAGACCGCAGCAAAAAAAAACGGCCTCTCAACGCATACACGCTGGGGAGGCCGGGGGGGTCATAGCGGCGCGGCGAGCCTACTCAATATTCTGTACTTGTTCCCGCATTTGCTCGATCAGGAGTTTGAGTTCCAGGGCGACGGAGGTGATGTCGCTGGAGGCGGATTTGGAGGCGAGGGTGTTGGCTTCGCGGTTGAGCTCTTGCATGAGGAAGTCGAGGCGTTTACCAGCGGCGCCGCCTTTTTTGAGTACGCGCTCTACTTCGTCGAGGTGGGTGCCGAGGCGGGAGAGTTCTTCGGCCACGTCGATTTTGGCGGCGAAAAGGCCGACTTCGGTGCGGATGCGCTCTTCGTCTTGGGTGGCCATGGCATCGCGCAGGCGGTTGGCGAGGCGTTCCCGGTATTCGGCTAACACGGCGGGCAGGTGGGGCGCCGTTTGGGCCACCAGTTCGCGCATGCGGGCCACGCGCTCTAAGATCATGGCGGCGAGTTTTTCGCCTTCACGGGCACGGCTGTTCAGGAAATCGTCCAACGCGGCTTGAATAAGAGCGGTGCAGGCGGCTTGCAGGGCTTCGGGGGCGAT
>JACCDO010977488.1_pt1 | contig 11899 bp, 16 predicted proteins | sample 7446101 | NCBI WGS metagenome assembly JACCDO01 (sample SAMN15323440, study PRJNA562643) | freshwater metagenome | isolation source: river surface water | place: USA:Blue River Watershed | collected 2017-08-16 | reverse complement strand
TAAAAGTCCAGCACAAATTGCTGACTTAAAATTAAAAGAAATTAAAAATGGAAGATTAGCCATGATTGCTATTGGTGGTCTTGTACATCATACTATTATTGCTGGTACTGATACATTAGGCGCATTCACAAACCCAGTAATTTGGTCCATGTCTGCTGGTACTTGCACAGATAAATTCCGTGGCGAACCCGATTTGTTCTTAGTTATATTTGCACCATTCGGAGCAATATTATCTACTTCAAAGTCAATTTTATAAGTGTAATATTGTTTAGCAGAAATCGATGACTTCTTTGATTAAAATTTGACATAGACTTAAGAAATTTAAAATGGAAGATAGGTTTATAGGCTAACGATTCTAAATTAGTAAAATAAAGTAAATTAGGTAGGTACCTAATCCCTCCACTACTCCCTAAAAAAGATCGAGACAAGAAAAATCAATCGATCAGAGTTGAAGTTACATTTCGCGATTTTAAACTCTACAAATGCTTCGTTCAACCACCATTTGGCGCAACTTTGCGACAAAAAAGTCGGCTGTGAATACTAAGTTAATTGCGCCTCCAATGGTTTATATTATGGGTGAAGAACATACAAGATATGCAGGTAATTTTATCATTTATTTAAACTGAATGTTTTATTAATTTCCTGCATTTTGACCTTTAATAATCTGTTTTATTATTAGGCGAATTATATTTAAATGAATGGATTAAACCATATGTTGATACATCTAAATGGGAATTTTATGATTTGTCATGTAAAGCAAGAGATGATTCTAATGACCAAGTATTACGTGATGCGATTGCCGCTGGTAAAAGATTAGGTTCAATATATAAAGAACCAACGATAACACCAACAGCTGAACAAGCGAAGGAAATGGGTTTAAAAAAAGTTTGGGGTATGGATAACAAATACTTTTTATTTATATAATTATACTCATATTTTGTACATATTTTATAGGAAGTCCTAATGGGGCCATGCGCAAGGGATGGAATGGAGTTTCGATATCGCGCGATACAATCCATTTACCCGGTAAGAAGTAATCAGCATTATATTCACACATTTTTTTTTGATAATTACACACTAATAAGGTATGCAAATGGGATATAAAAATAAATGTTTATTTGATCGTCATGCCGTTGGTGGTGAATATGGTGCTTCGTGGAAAATGGTTGGTCCCGGAACAGTATCTTTTACATTCACTGATAATAATAATAGTGTAACAACAATAGATTCTCGTAAATTAACTGATACATTATCAGGTAAATATTTTTTATATTGACACAAATATATCCAATTAATCACTTATTGACCCACTAACATAACAGGAATTGTTTGTTACGATAATCCACTTGATAATGTAACCGAAATGAGTCATCATTTCTTTACTCGTTGCTTAGAAGCTAAAGTAACACCATATGTAACAACTAAAAAAACCGTATTTAAATGGCAAGAATCATTTTGGGTTAAAATGAAAAAAGTATTTGATGAACATTACAAGGAAAAGTTTAATAATGCTGGATTGTTAAAGAAGACAAATGGCGAATTAACACATTTCTTATCTGATGTGGCATCTATGCATTTAGTTCGATGGAGTGAAGGTGGTTGGGGTTTATGTGCCCATAATTATGATGGTGATGTATTAACAGATCTTATGGCACAAGTACATCGTTCACCTGGATTCTTAACATCTGTATTAAATGGTGTTAATGAAGATGGTAGTATTATTAAAGAATTCGAAGCATCTCATGGTATGCTCTTACTGAATCATTCCCTTCCTTCCTTACTCATTTTTATTCCCAGGTACTGTAACTGATATGCATAAAGCTAGATTGAATGGTGAAGAAACCAGTTTGAATCCCTTATCAATGATGGAAGCACTACTAGGTGCCATGGAACATTCCGCAATATTAGCTGGAAAAGGTAATAAAATTGATACTAATTATATTGATTTTGTTAAAAAATTACAAAATGCAATTCATGCCCAAATGACAACACCAGGGAAAGGAACCCGTGATTTATCTGGTCCAAAAGGATTGACTACCGAAGGATTTGTAAAGGCCGTAAGAAATAGAATAGACGGTAAAGTAAAGAAAACAGTTACCGATACTGACGTACCACTTGTTGTTAAAGATCCATATGATATTGATGATAAAAAAATGAAAGCATTATTTAAAGATTTAGATACGGATGGTAACGGAACGATTGATTATAAAGAATTTGCACTTGGTATGAAGCGTCTTGGTATGGCACCAATGAAATTAAAATAATTTATTATTGTTATTATGATTAATTTACGAACGAATAACAGTTATTATAGTCTCTAATGTAATTCATTATACTTTGTTTTCTGCGTCGGCATTGGATTTTGTCATAATATAAACTTCCCGTTGAATGCTGGATAATAACTCAATGTCATGCTTGCATTCCTCATCTTTAGTAAAGTTCTTGTTGTCTCCCTTACGCTTGAATGAATAGCCAAAGTTGGTGAGGTCAATATCCAACATGTACTTGGAATGACCAATTGGACAAAATAATTTACCTAAGAAATTACCTTTACATAAACGTCGTAACCATGTTTCTCTTCCAGCTGTCTTGGTATTGACGGTAAATCCAGCAAATACATTGATAGGAACCCATGATAACATAAAACGATCGTTCTTGACAAAGCATGAATTCATGGCGCAAAGACCAAAATTTTGTGTTTTAGAGTATTTAATAATGGATTTATTCGTGATAATAATATCGTCAAAGCTTTGGAATGGTCTTAAGCCACACGAGCAAACGTATGGAAGTGCAGGGAAACATATTTTACCACATGATTCCTTGGAGCATACATGACTAACCGTTTGGTTGCTACCAAAGTATGCTAATGCACTGTTCCATGCACCAAGAAGTAAGGCATTACTACCAAATGATTCCCATAATTTACTTCCTCGTAACCAATCAATAACAACTTCACCATTTGTTAATGGTAACAATCCCATATCTAATGAAGGATCTTTAGATAAATCCCTCTTGAACATATCAAGATCACATTGAATTGCATTACGAGAAATACCGTTTTGTAAAGCCATAGCAAATGGTAAAGCTCTTCGGTAGGTACCGATGAAATTTACACTAATAGTACCACCAGGTGTTTCAATACCAGCTTGTAAATGCTTCTTTTCGTTAGAGAAAATATAACCACCAAGTACTTTGCCCAAAAAGTATGATCGAACTTGAATTGAAAAATTTGACATGGTGATTGGAATGGTACCAGATCTTTCATAGATATCAACTTGTAATAATCTCTTGTTAGTTAAGATTAATGCACTGCGATTGAATCTCTTAATACGTAAAATACGGCAATAGTAACAAGCATCTAAACATAAACACTTGCAAAAGCATTTGATCCAATCAACATAAGTAGGAATATATACTTGACCAGAGGTAGAATAAACAACTTCATCAGGTAATAAGCATAACATTTCACGTGGAACAGTTATCTTGCCATTTGTATCAACGATAGTAACATTATTTAATTTATCAACGACATCGTATTGCTCAAGAGGTTCAACATTATTCCAGAATTTATCAGTATCCATTTTAATTTTAATGCTTGCAGCATCAGGTTTTGAAATAGCATTTGGCACAACTGGTAATGACTCATTTAATCTCTTTTGTAAGTCAGTTAACTCTCTTAAAATAGCATGAACGTCACCGTTATGTACTCTATCAGTGGTATCAGTGTAGACATATAATACTTTCGTATTTGATGTAAATCCAAAAATAGCTTCTGCATTACCGACAGCTTTACTGCCAGCACGAAACACAGCTCTTGCCCACTTGTAAAATTGTTGGTTATCAATAGAATCGCCTGCAACTGGTGATGAATCTGGATCCTCTAAATCACCATCACTTCTACTTGGAATAACAGATAAATTGTTAACACCATGATTATAGTTATTAAATGACACTTCAATGCCAGCGCGATAATCTAAACAGCAAAATAAGCAAAGTGCTTGTGATGCAAAATATTGCGTAGTTTGTTTGATATCTATTGTTGAAGTAAATGAGAAAAATGCACAAAAACTATGACGTAAGTAAAAATACCTTTAGCATTAAAAATTTTAAACTCTTGTTCAACTGAATAGTTAGTATGAGGAGCACAGGTTTCACGGCAAAATATTTTAATAATGCACAATACAAAGCATTTAATAAATGTCTTGTAAAAGCAACCTTCTTTTACCTCTTCTTTTTTTTGTGTTACCACTTCCTCCCAACAAATAACACGTCCACAATTCGTGACAGCCATTTTACCAAATTTAAATGACACTAAAGTTGGTGTGCATAAACGATTGCGATAAAACCTTGTAAATGAATAAATAAGTACAAACGTAAAATAATTAAGTGGAGAATAATCATTATTACCATCGTAATATCATTCGATGTAATAATACAAAGCCGTATAAACCACAGGTACATACTAATAATAAAATAATTTTCCATAATGGTAAAAAATCAGATGGGAATTTAACATTAAATTCTTGAATAACTTTTTCATTAGGTAATAATACTTTATTGATAAATGATGTTGGTGTTTCACAGTAATCAGCGACATTTGCTGAAATACCAGGGTCTAGATCATCAATCGCTGCAGTTGCCTGGACATTTGAACTAGGTGCAACGGTTGTCATAGCGCGTAAATTACTAACGTGTTACGACTTGTCAACTGCTTTTGCACTGTAAGTTGAACTGTTACCATGTCCGGTTTGGCGAAACCGCTTTCAGGTCAGGTCAAAAAAGATACAGGAACTAATTTTGTTTATTGTACTAATATATTTCTGAAAAAATATGCATAAAAGAACTAACGCATATAAATACGTTTTAGAAATTTCAATTTTAATTTGTTTTGTTTTCATTTTCAATAAATTACAGGACTTGGCGGTATATGTTTCATGATATACAGGAAGCTAGTACATATGATACTAAAAGGCAAGAATTAATTTATTATATTAGTTATCAGTGTTTTCTTTGTTTACGATTGATTATTTATGCATTCAAAATATTGTAAATATTAGTAAGGTAATCCCCTCATTCAAGAATTAGGAAAAGTACGAAAAGTAAGTTTACTGTCGCACATAGTGGGTAAAATGTTGAGATTGCAGCGTTTGCAAGGGAAATTATTAAAGAGTTGTCCTAAATCCATTTTAAATCGTTACTTTTCGGTTGAAAGTAATATACCAAAACATGCAAGAGTAGTCATTATTGGTGGTGGAATCATTGGTAATTCAGTTGCATATCATTTAGGTAATCAATTGCTCAATAGTAATCATTGATATCTAACTGATGAAAATATTTATTTAGGTCATTTGGGTATGAAGGATGTTATATTGCTCGATCAATCAAAATTAACATCAGGTAATATATAATTAATTTACTATTATGGATATTAACTTATTTAAAATATTCAGGTACGACATGGCATGCTGCTGGATTAATGGTAACCTTTGGATCAACATCAGAAACTTCAACTGAATTAAGAAAATATACTCGTGATTTATACTCAAATTTAGAGAAAGAAACTGGTTATTCAACAGGTACTATGTATGCAATTACAAATATTTCTACTTGATTTCTAATTCATTCATCATCATAGGTTTCAAGCCAGTTGGATTTATTGAGTTAGCCACAGATAATGATAGATTAGAGGAGTATAGACGTGTTTCAGCTTTTAATAGAAAATGTGGAGTTAATGTTGAAGAAATTGGTCCAAATGATGTGAAAAAATTATTTCCATTGGCTAAGACAGATGATATCAAAGCTGGTTTTTATGTGAAAGATGATGGTAGAGTGAATCCTGTTGATGCCGCAATGGCTTTAGCTAAAGGTGCAAGAATGAAAGGAGTTAAAATATTTGAAGATGTTACAGTTAGTGATATTACAACAAGTGTAGACCAAAGTAGAATTAATAAAAAGGTAACTCACGCATACTTATTTATACGTTTACCAAGTACTTACTTGACTTTTTTACTTAGGTAACTGGTGTTGTATTAAGTAATGGTCATCATATTCAAGCCGATTACGTAGTTAATTGTGGAGGTATGTGGGCAAGACAATTTGGTGAGAAATGTGGTGTTAATATTCCTAATCAAGCAGCTGAACATTATTATCTAATAACCGATGCTATTCCTGAAGTAGATCCATCATGGCCAGTGATAGAAGATCCATCCTCTTATACGTATATAAGACCAGAAGGTAATTTTCACTTATAAAATAATTAAATTATTTATTCATGTTGTTGTGAAATAGGTGCTGGTTTAATGGTTGGTTTATTTGAACCCGTTGCAGCGGCATGGAATATTAAGAAAGTTCCTTCTGATTTTTCATTCGGTGAAATAGAACCTGATTGGGAGCGTATGGCACCATATGTTGAAAAAGCAATGAATAGAGTACCTGCAACATTAAAAGTTGGTGTTAAAAAGTTTTTTTGTGGTCCTGAATCGTTTACACCTGATTTACAACCAATTGTGGGCGAAGCACCCGAATTAAAGAATTATTTTGTTGCTGCTGGACTCAATTCTATTGGTATTTTAACTGGTGGTGGTATGGGTCGATTATTGGCTCATTGGATTTATCATGGTAAACCAGATATGGATGTTACACCATTTAATATTGATCGATTACATAAATTCCAAGCAAATCCTGATTATCGAGCAGCAAGAGTTGTGGAAACACTAGGAATGGTATATAAATGTCATTATCCATATAAAACCAAGGATACTGCACGTAAAGTTAAAAGATCACCATTTTATGATCGTTTAGTTGCCCAAAATGCTTACTTTAAAGATGTAAGTGGATGGGAAGGCGCTGATTGGTATGCACCAAAAGGCGTTGAACCTGTTATTAAACAACACACTTGGGGTACGTCATCATCATCAAAGACTCGCTCATACATTACTTACTCAATTTATAACCAGGTAAACAGTTTTGGTTTCAATATTGGGCGAATGAACACAAAGCATGTCGTGAAGGTGTCATGTTAATGGATATGAGTTTTATGAGTAAATTTTTGGTACAAGGAAAAGATGCTGGTAAATGTTTAAATCGATTATCAACGGCAAATGTGGATGATAAAGTTGAAACGATTACGTATACCCAATGGTACACTCCATCATCCTCATCACTATATGCAGATACTCATTTCTCTCATGATTAGGTTGAATGATGAAGGTAAAATGGAAGCAGATATTACTATATCTAAACTAGCAGATGATAAATTTTTTATTGTTGCAACGGATACTATGCATCGACATGTTGAAACATGGGCCAAGCGTAATATGGATCCAGATGGTACCAAACATGTATTTTTAACGGATGTAACTGGTGGTTATGCCCAATTAAATATTCAAGGACCAAAATCACGATTATTATTACAAAAATTAACGGATACAAATATGGATGATAGTGAATTCCCATTTCGTACAGCGAAAGAAATAAGTATTGGTTATGCCAGATTAGTATGCGCACGTATTACATACGTTGGTGAATTAGGTTATGAATTACATATACCATGTGAATTTGCATTACATGTATATGAAAAAGTGATTGAAGCAGGTCAAGAATTTAATTTAGTTCATGCAGGATTAAAAGCATTAGCCAGTTTAAGAATGGAGAAAGCTTATCGTGATTATGGTACTTACTTACTTACTTCAACCTGTTATTTTCAATACTCACTCACTCATTTCTTTTACTTAAGGTCATGATATGGATAATACAGACACATTATTAGAAGTTGGATTAGGGTTTACTGCAGATTTAGAGAAACCAGATGGTTTTATTGGCAAAGAGCATGTAGAAAAGCAAAAATTAGAGTTGAAGGAAAAAGGTGGATTACCCAAGAGACTTTGTCAAGTATTATGCTTAGATCCAGAACCAATGATGTACCACGCAGAGGTTATTTACCGTGATAATAAACGTGTTGGTGATATAAGAGCGGCATCCTATGGCCATACACTAGGTGGTGCAGTTGGTTTAGCATTAATTGAAGCGGAAAATGGTCAAGTTGTTAATAAAAAATATTTAGAAAGTGGTAAGTGGGAAGTAGAAATTGCCGGTAAATTTTATCCAATTAAGTTGTCATTAGCACCAATGTATGATCCAAATAATAAAAAGATTAAAAGTTAAGGAGTAGCCGTTAAAATATGTATTATTTCGTCTATTATGGATAGTTATTTCCAGTTTTTTATATACTTAAATACATTATTTTTTAAAAAATTATATTTCTTTTTGATTTATTTAAACATCAATAATGACCGCTGCATCCTCATCAACCTCCTCCTCTTCCTCGTCGTCATCATCGTGATCAACGTCATTATTTGCAGGAATATTATTCGTCGTAGAAGCATTATTCGTATCGATTACGCCATTTTCTACCACATCGTCTTCACCAGAATGAATTGGATTCAATACAACATTTTTTTTATTCTTTTTTGTAACAGATTTTTTGTCATTATCTTCCACAATTTCACTTAAACCAAAATCATCATCATCGTCATTATCAAGCAATGTAAACACCGATTTAGACTGACGTTTCTTGTTATTACTATTTGATTTCTTCTTACCAGTCACCATACCAGTAAAGAAATCCTTCATATCGTTTGCCGTACCAGCAATATCACCAACCGCTTGTTTTGCAAATGAAAATGCTTTATCTTTTTCTACATTTAATGAATCTTTAAATGATTTTTTTTCTAATTCTTTTTTGTAATTAGCAAGTGTTGGAATATCATTAAAATTTGAATCTTCTTTTTCTTTAAAATTAGGATTTACATCTTTTAACCAAAATACAATATTCGCACTGACTATTATGGTTAATACATGTGACGAATAGAATAATAATTGATAATTTCCCATTTCAATAAATGCGGCTCGTTGTTCTTTTGGTGCGTATGTTATTGCAAATGCTACTAACATACCAGCACTAACAAGAGGAGGTAGTAAACCTGCAGATATTGCTGTACCAACTAATGCATTTGGAGTAACAGATGTTAAAGATACACCTAATACCATACCTGCAGCAGCAGACACTATAATTGAAATGATTAAATTATATCCTTGTGTTTTCTCAGGCATCATGGAATCATTTGGCCATTGATATGTATTACCTATATCACCAAGAATAACACCATAGAAAAAGCCACATAACCATGCAGCTAAAGCCATTTTACATTCATTAATAAACCCTTTGCGAAATAATTTATAATTATTAATACGATAACCAAAAGTCATACCAATAATAGGACCCATAATTGGGGATACTAACATAGATGCAACAATAAAAACAACAACATTAGTTGCTAATCCACCTGCAGCCATAATTGATGCACCAACAAGATTTAACCATGTATTTATTCTCATACTTGTATTAGCAGCAATTTCCATATATAATTCTTCAGTTGTCTTTCTTGCATTCTTAAAATGTGCATAACCTTAATTAAGAAAAGAATAAGTAAAAATTTTCTATAAATAGTAATTGATTGAAAATAATACTAACCAACTAATTTCTTCTTAGCTTTCATTTGTTTCTTTGTTCTTTCTAATGGTTCACTTAAATCTGGTTTTAAATATTCTACTGGTGATAATATGACTCTACCAATAAATTCTCCAATACCATTTTTTCGTAAAATATCTAATATACTTGATACCGCAGCACCAGGTATAGTAACCATAAACACTGTATTAGTCACTCCAGTTATTTCTGTAATCATATGTGGTTTCTCAAGACTAGAATTATAATTACAGAATTCTTTTTTTTCAAGTACATCACGCACTAACTTGCACCAGGCATTTGGCACCGTTATCTCAATACGACGAGACATTATTTGTAATCAGGTAGTGAATGGATAAGTACCAAGTAAATTATTGGGTGATTGATGACTAGGTGGGAATTTTTGCAAAACCGTAAAAACCGGGCATGAAAATTAATAATTATTATAATTATTTGTTCATTCACTATGTAGTGAGACAAGAAGAGAGTCGCCAGTCAGTAGTGAGACATTGTTTCTATGTGAAATAATAAAGTGTAATTTGTAAGTGATATTACACATATTTGGTAGTGTATTATCAATTATATTACGCGGAAAGATTTATTGGTCAGAAAATGTCCGAATGCAGTGCAACTGAACAACCTCAATTAATATATATATATATAGATAGTAAGATATAGGAAATAATATAAAATGTTTTATCTTTCAATAGATTACATTAAATTACAAACTTGACTATTTTGATGAATGTTATAAATCGCTTTCAAGCGATAAATATTGATTGGACGGACCCGTTTCATTTGTAATGGATCAAATACCATCAACTTACTTTGATAATTATTAATTATGTGAATAAACTCATTAAAATCAATTTCAACATGTGGCCAATTGGTAACATTACCATCTGATACAATATTTGCGACAACTATTCTCATTTGTTCCGATGATAATTTCATTTCATCAATTAAATCCAACTCTTTTAATGTACTACCCCATTCTCTAAATCTATGAATATTTTCATTATATACTAACCATGGATTCACATTATGTATTTCTTGTGCTTCATTTGTTAAATCATCAAGTACATCCATATCTAATTCTAAATTTTCATCAATATTATTCCAATAATTAACAATATTACTTTCATCAGTACATAATCTTACAACAACCCACACAGGCAATTCAATCAATGGTTTTAATGCTTCACTTAAATCACCATCAGTTGATTCACCATCACTACATATTACTATACATACTTTTTGACCATTAATACGTAAATCATTTTCCATTAATTTCACTTTGGCAATAACTTGATTTATCTGTTCAACTAATGGTGTTGAACCAGATGGCCCATCTTCAAATATATCTAATAATGCTTTATAACCTTCACCATTATCTTTTCCAGTACCAACTAATATAGGATCTGAGTTATTTAATAACCGAAATTCAACAGGTGCTGTTGCATTTTCAGCTAATAAAGCATGAAATTTTAAACTTTCAATTAATTCAGACCATCTACTACATCCAATCATTTTACTAGAATTTGAACTATGAATAAGTCGATGTCCATCAGTATTTAACATCGAACCACTATTATCAACAATAATAAATCGATACGGAATTTTTTTGCATGATTTTATAAAACTATTTATTAATCCTTCTGGCCAATTATACGTCGTTAAATAATTTATTGCACCATTAGAATTTGGTTCAACAAAAACATAATGATCATAATTATTATCTGGAAAGCCATAACCTTTACGACGTTGAATATTTGGATTTATTACTGATTCATTTATTAACAATAAATTTGAACGTGATGGTGTTGCTGGTTGAGATTTAATCGAATTAGTAACTACTGCAAAGTTACTATTATTAGTATCAACTAATATCGCATTAGCATGTGGAATTTTACTCATTTGTTATATTATTTTCTATATATAATTCTTCGATGTACAAAAGAATTATAGTAACAGTACAAAATATAATTTAAGTGAAATAATAATCACATGAATGAATTCACAATTCAGCCAATCAGTCAAAAAGTCTTTTAATAAATTTATTTACAAACCAAAAACCGGTATTATGAAAAAATTCGGCCTCTCACACAGCCCAATACTAATAAATTATGAAATGGCTTTGTAAAATTAATAACAACTATATACCCTTCTATGGTTAGGTTAGGGTGGTTTATTAGTTTTACAGATAATATGTGTATCTTATACCCTATAATTGTATATAACTAAACTAATTTGAACTTACTTGACTAATTCAATCCTTTTATGCAACCAGTGGTTGACCTCCTGATGTAGGAAGCCGTGCAACTTGTTGCGAATGATGAAATAATCGAGCACGATGACCAATAACGTTACCAT